>Ga0105047_10005358_pt1 | contig 22064 bp, 18 predicted proteins | sample MAT04_FD_78384 | JGI IMG/M metagenome (GOLD analysis project Ga0105047, IMG submission 78384) | Freshwater microbial communities from Lake Fryxell liftoff mats and glacier meltwater in Antarctica - MAT-04 (megahit assembly) | ecosystem: Environmental > Aquatic > Freshwater > Ice > Liftoff... | reverse complement strand
TCGTGGCCAAGGTTGAAGCGATCGGGCCGGCGGCGTTCGTGACCGACCTCGCTTTGCTGGAAAATCGTTTTCAGTTTGCGCGCCATTTGCGCGAGCGCAATTCGCGTGAGCGCGCCTTGCGTGATCGAAACACGGCGACTGTCAACGCCAACACTTAATCGGGAATTCATGATGTCGGAAACGCTGCTCCAGCTGGCAAAGGATCTCGCGAGTGAACGCATCCGCGTTGTCGATCTTTCCATACCGCTTTGCCCTGAAACGCAGGTGATCGCGCTGCCGCCAATGTTTGCGCCATCACCCGGTCTCAGCATGCAGGCAATTTCTCGCTATGACGAGTACGGTCCGGGTTGGTACTGGAACACGATCACGCTTGGCGAACACACCGGTACGCACTTTGATGCGCCAGTGCACTGGGTCACGGGCAAGGACTTGCCCAACAATACCACCGACACCATTGCGCCCGGCCGTTTTGTCGGGCCCGCGTGCGTGTTCGATGTGTCACGGGAGTGCGCGTCCAACGCAGACTTTCTGTTCACGCCGGAGCATCTTGCGCAGTGGGAGACAGAACACGGCCGCATTCCTGCAGCCGCGTGGGTGTTGTTGCGTTCGGACTGGAGCAAGCGTTCGGGTGCTGCGTTTCTCAACGCTGACGAGAACGGTCCGCATACGCCGGGGTTTCATCACGACACATCACACATACTGGCGCACGATCGCGACATACTTGGCGTTGGTGTAGAAACCATTGGTACTGACGCTGGACAGGCGGGCGGGTTCACGCCACCATTCCCGAACCACACAACGATGCATGGTGCTGGAAAATTCGGACTCGCATCGTTGTGCAGTCTCGATCAGCTACCGCCGACGGGGAGTGTGGTTATTGCGGCCCCGCTGAAACTGGTCAACGGAAGCGGAAGTCCGTTGCGGGTGCTGGCGCTGGTGGGTGTGTAACTGTGGCAGCAGTGCTCATGTTCAATCGGCTCAGTTTTCGTGCCGATGGTGATGAGCCTGCGTGTGGCGACGTTGCTGTGGGTTGGCCGAATCATCATTGTCGCCAACAACGAGTACGTGCCGACCTCGGAACCCTGCGCACATGACGCGTTCGGCAATCAAGCGACTACCAGTTCGGTAACGCTACCACAAGTCAGGCGCGCTCGCCGAACGGTGTTGCCAGTGAATGTGCCGAAGCGACGACACATGCCACCTGTCTGCTGTACGGCACCTACCCGTCTTCATGTGCAACGAGTTGCGTGCGCGACGCCAGGCCGCACCATCTTTCAACTCATACGGCGTGCAACAGGATTACCGTCCGAACACCGTGCCGTGCGGAACTGCATTTCCCGTCGCGCCGTGCGGCCAGTTCGGACGATTGAACGCGATGCCCGGTCGCGACGAGCCGGCGTCACGAAATGCACTGTCGAGTGCAAGCTGTCCCGTTGAAGGCTTCACGCGCAGCATCCACATACGACGCTCGGCGGCTGGACTGGGTTCGTTCACCACAACGATGCGTGCGCCATCCGTCGCCAGCCAGTGTGGGCGCTGCAAGGTGTCGAACGAAACCACTGACACGCGTCGCACATTCCCGAGATCACGAATGTCGAGTGAGAACACCGTGTGGTTGCTCGCATTCGCCTGAATCCAGTAGTTGCCAATCACCACCGGCATCGCGCAGCCGCGTGGCAATTCCTCGTGGATCATTTCCAGTTGCGGATTGGTGCCATCAAGACCTGTGACCTGATAGAGGCGGCATTCACCCGTGTTTACGAGTACCGTTCGACCATCGGCCAACACACGTGGTTCGTTCGGTCCGTCGGCGGTAGGCAGTTTGATTGTTTTGATGAGGGTAAGATCCGAGAGTCGATACACCTGCACCTGATTGCCGCTGTGATCGTGTTCGATGGACGGCCGCAGAGGATGCCACGTGGGAATTGGCATATACGTCAAGGCAACAACAATGCGATCGAGTGCGGGAACTACCGCAAGACCATACGGGCGCAACGTGGTTTGGTCGGCGGATGCGTCGGCCGCGGAGCGTGATTGTACAACGCGCCCGGCTTCGTCGAGTTCGGCGATTCCTCCGGGGCTGACATTGCTGTCGCCGTGCGCCTGAAACGTGGCCAGTGTGTGACCGTTGGGGAGACGTGTGAAGCTGTGGAGGAAGGTGAGATCGCCGCCACCGGTGAACCGTTCGACAACTTTCGGATGCAACGCGTCGTGCAAATCGAACAACATGGTGCGATTGGAGGAAAAACCATTCGCGAATAACAGGTGGCTTGCGCCGAGTTCGTGTTCGGTATGGTGGGGCCACAGCGCCTTTTCACCGACGGGCGTGGTGGCGACAATCGTGCCGTAGCGACCGCCGCTGGACGTAAGGTCAATGACGGTGAGAAAGTCGGAGTCCGCGCGGTCTTCGTCGCCAGTCCACGCGAAGAGGTAGTGTGACGGTGGGGTGTCGTTGTTCACCGCGGGTGTTGCTGTTTGGCGCGCGCATGCGAGCGCAGCGAGTAACGGAAGTGCGATGAGAAACCGGTGGAACGCCTCGGTGGGCCGAAGTAAAAGCGCACCGGCCGTCGGCGCGACCACGCGTACGTGTCGGAATAACATCAGGTGGTGTTGTAGTTGCATTATCGAAACCCCGAACCGCCCGTACGGTTGTCGTTCATAAAAAATGCGCGTGCCGGCATCTTCACTGCCGGTAGTGTTTGTGCGTTCATCGTGGCCGTTGCGGCAATGATACCGTTTTCGCTCAGCAAGAATGCCACCAGACTATACGTCTGGTTGGCAGTCAGCGAACCGGGCGCTGCCAGCGGCATGGCGCGCTTCACATAGTCGTACACGGTGGTTGCATACGGCCAGTAGTTTCCAATCGTGCGATCAGCTTTTGCATCGTTGGCGAAGACGTGCCCGGCGGCCGGCGTTCGGCCAATAATTTTCGGCGCGGGCCGCACCCCTTCTCCACGAGCACCGTGGCATCCCGCGCACTGCTGCGCGTACAGCACGGCTCCCTCAGCCGACGTTCCCTGCCCCGGCGGTAGCCCGCGTCCGGTGGTATCAACATCGATGTCGAGTGCCGCCAGTTGTGCGACGCTCGGCGTGTGTCCCAAACCGAAATTCTCGGCGTTTGTTGCAGGCTTCGACGCAGTGTTGCAGCTGGCCAGCATCAGCAACATCACTGGCAAACCCACACGCGCGTGGGAACGCGTAGACATGATCTCAGCCACCAAACGTCACGCTGCCATCACCCGCCACATTCCACGTGCGAATGGCGTTGTGATGATAACTCGTGGCCGATCCGCGCACGCGTCGATACACCTCAAGCGTTGGTTGCACGTATCCCGTTTCGTCAGTCGCTCTGCTCATGATCGCCGCTGGTTGCCCGTTCCACTGCCACAGGAATTCGAATCGTGTGTGCGCGCGCGAGTGTACATCACCCACCAACGACGCAGCGGCCCACGTTTTTCCACCGTTCGTACTCACGTCCACACCCGCAATTTTTCCGCGACCCGACCACGCAATGCCGCGCACCGGCCACCAACCAGCGCCGGTTAATCGCTCGGGGTACGCGGGCGATGTGATGAGCGACTTCGCGTCGATGACAAAACTGAATTGTCGCGACGTACCATCGGGCAGTGGATCGGTGTACTTCGACGTTTCTTCGCGCGACATGCCGGGTTGATCCACCACTTTCAGTCGCCGCAACCACTTCACGCACATGTTGCCTTCGTACCCCGGCAACAACAGGCGCATCGGATACCCGTTGGCGGGACGCATTGCCTCACCGTTTTGCGCGTACACCACCAGCGCATCGTCCATCATTTTTTCCATCGGCACGCTGCGCAACATCACCGCAGCATCGCCTCCCTCGGCCAACACCCAGGTGCCGGCGCGTTGCACACCAACCGCTTTCAACAACGTGGCCACCGGCACACCAGTCCATTCGGAGTTACTGGTGAGTCCGTCCACTTCTTGCGGCGTCATGGTCGGTTTGGGCGCGCGGTACGCGCCGCCACCATTTCCCGAACACTCAATGCAATACACCCGCGTTACCGACGGGAAGCGCTGCAACTCGTTCAACGTGAACGAGAGCGGCTTACTCACGAGCCCGTGAATGGTGAGTGTGTGGCGTGCCGGATCGATCACCGGAATGCCGTTGTGATGTCGTTGAAAGTGTAAATCCGATGGAGTGATGCTGCCGCGCAGCGACTGGTGCGGCGTCCATGACGACCCGCTCGTAATTCCCGTTGGTGTGAGTACCGGCTGTTCGAATGTTGACCGTCCACCAAGTGTTTCACTGGGCAATCCGGGAACCTTTGTTGCGTCCAGCGGCACCACAAGTTTTGCAGAATCAGCAACGGCTGCAGCGCTCGCCGGTATCGCCGCGCCCGATTGCCTGGTGGTTGTTTGCGCAAGCGCGCGCAATACTGGTACAGCAACAGCAGCCCCGGCCACCAAGCCTCCCGTTTTCACCATCGAACGACGACTCATGCCGGCGTTCTGCGCCGAAGTAATCGTTTCATCGGCCGAGCTGCGGTCAGAAGGGCTCATGCGTTCCGTTTTCGCGGTGACGGTGGCGATGGCGGCGGCGGCGGCGGTGGCGGCGGCGGTGGCGGCGGCGGTGGCGGCGGCGGTGGCGGCGGCGGTGGCGGCGGCGGTGGCGGCGGCGGTGGCGGTGGCGGTGTGCACTGGTGCGACGTCGTCGGTCGGGTCTTCGTCAGACACAGTTGCCTCCGATTGGCGGTCAGTCATAGTTGCCTGATTTCTGTTTTGCGGCGCGAATTTTCTGAATGGCGGCGACCGTTGCATCGGCGCGAAACTGTGCAATTTTCTGACCTGCAGCCAAGGCCTGTTCGAGAACCAGTGGGACGCTGTTGATGTGATCAAGTCCAACTTTCACACGTTCGCTGTACCGCACGTGACGCGGATTGTCGTTCATGATCAGCGACGAGATGTAGTAGTCGTCGTGATACCCATCGAGATCCTTGTTCAGCTCCTCGATACCCAGCACGTCGTTTTGGTATTTGAGCACATCGCCGTAGTTGTAGTATTCGGGAATATGCGCGACGGTAAAACTCTGTCCCGTCCACAACGTGGTGAGTTCTGCCGCAACGGTTCGCAGCATGGTCTGATTACTGCCGCTGTCGCCAATGAGAAACACTTCGACAAACCCCTGCGCCCTGAGGCTGGTGACCATGTCTTTCAAAACCGCGGCCAACGTTGCCTGCGACAACACGAGACGCCCGGGCTGTGTGGTCGTGGCCGGGTTGCCGGCGTCCAGCATGACAATAGGCGCGATCAGCGTTCGGCCCAGTGTCCGTGCGATCGCATCACCGGTCACCTTCAGCACATGATTGTGTTTACCGGTGGTGAGGTACGGGCCATTCGCCTCCATCGTGCCATTCAGAATGAGGGCCGTTTTGAACCCGTACACGCGCACCAGATCACGCATTTCCAGTATCGTGAGCTCCGACATCCACAGGTTGTCGGGCAGACTCACCGGTCGATCCATCATCAAACTGTAAGGAGCCGGAACGCGTTGGTCCTTCGGGCGCACCACGACTGGCGGAGGAGCACCGCGCCCGGCGGCTGGTGCCGCTGTGGTTTGCGCGTGTGCGGGCTGCACGATCAACATCAGCAGCAGGAGGGCCAGCCGAGTGTGGCGGCCGGCGGTGGCAGTGACCATGGTGGGTTCGCGGGGGCCGACGGGGAAAGTGAGGGCAGCAGCTGTGGCAGAGTATGCGCGCCGGTTCCGCTGCTTTCAACCTCGGAGCGGTGTTGTGTGAACCTGACAGAACGCGCTGGCGGGATGCGCCCTGTCGGTCTCCGCCGTACGAAACGGGCTGGTAACGCTTGTTTCGTGAAGACTGGCGGTATAAACTAGTTAACGACCAGTCAATTCTCCAGGAACATTTATGGCATCCATATCGGCGTTCGATGCGAAGACGCGCTTCGGCGAGCTGCTTGAGCGTGTCGCGCAAGGCGAAGAAATCGTGATCACCAGGCATAACCGGCCGGTTGCGCGAATTATTCCGGAAACGCGACGATCACTCGACGAAGTCCGACAAGCGGTCGACGGGTTGCACGCGTTGCGAGATCAAATTGCTACGCGCTTGAAATCCCGGCGAGCGAAGGGCAGCAAACGCCCGACGCTCACTGCCGCCGCCGTTCGCGATGCGATCGAACTCGGCCGCCTGTGAACCAGGCGTTCGTGGTCGATGCATCAACGGTGATCGCGTGGGCGCATCCGGCGCAGTCAACGCCTGAATCCAACGCGTGGCTTGACAGAGTCGCCGATGGTGCAGAGTTGGTTGTGCCCTCCATTTGGGGCCTCGAGATTGCAAACGCGTTATTGGTGCTGCAACGTCGGCGCGTAATAGTTGCGGCCGACCGTGACGCCGCTCTCCGGCTCGTACGCGCGTTGCCAACCGTACTTGATCACGACGGTTCGTCGCGCGCGCTCACCGACCTCTCAGAGATTGCAGCGCGCGAATCGCTCAGCGTGTACGATGCCTCATATCTCGAATTGGCGCTTCGTCGTAATCTGCCATTGGCTTGCCGCGATGGCGCGTTGCAAAAGGCGGCGCGACGACTCGGTGTGCGCATTACACCGTAGGCAGCTCCAACCTCGTCGGAACATTCAGGTTCTTCGAGAGAATGCCGCGATCGAGCTGTTGAAACCCCCACACCCAAAACGTGCCGTCGGTGCGCACGGCGTAGGAGCGCATCTGGCCCAGATACATGGCCGCAACATTCGTAAGCCCCGGCACCTTGACCGGCCGAACAACATAGGCGCCCGACGTGCTGCCAATGCCAATTTGCCCATAACCATTGTTGCCCCACATGCGCACGGTGCCATCGCCCAGCACCACCGCGACATGCCCGCCACCAATGGTGAGCTGCTTTGCGCCCGCAATAGCCTTCACCTGCTCCGGTACTGCATGTAGCACGCCCTCTTCATCGGGTTCGGACGCGCTCTTGCTGTTGCCAATCATGCTGGAGCTGTTCGTGCCCCATGTCCACACCGAACCATCGTCACGCAGCGCGCCTGATACGCCGCCATTGTTGCCGCCGCTTCCCGCGGCAATGCCTATCACATGATCGAGCCCTGGAACTGTCGCGGGCGTCCATCCCGTCACGCGCGTTCCAAGACCAAGCTCGCCATTTCCGTTCTTGCCCCACGCCATCACGCGCCCATCACGCGTGAGTGCGAGGTTGTGCAACGGCCCCGCGACGATGCGAATGATGTTGCTGAGTCCCGGCACCTGGATCGGCGCCGCGGCCGCCACCACGCGCAACGAGCCCTTGGGAGGTGTTTCGCCATCGCCAAGTACGCCGTTTTGACGCCAGCCCCATGCCCACACCGTGCCATCCTTGCGCAGTGCCAGAGCGTGTTTGTCGCCCGCGTCGATGTCGACGATATCCGAGAGACCCGTGACGACTTGCGGCCTGGGCGACGGCTTGGGATAAGTGCCCAGGGCCACATTGGTACCGGCCGGTCCGTTGCCGAGCTGTCCCTCGTCATTGGCACCCCACGAAAGCACGGTGCCATCTTCGAGCAGTGCGTAGCCCGTGAATGCGCCCAGGTTCGAGCCGCCAACCGCCACGCGCATCACCTTGCCCGGTAGCGCCAGCATGGCGGGTACCTGAATCATTCCTGCGGCCGACCGCCCCCACGTCGCCACTGATCCGTCCGCTTTTACCACCAGCACGCCACCGCCGGGCGCCACATCGCGAATGATGTCCGCATCAGGCGCACCTAACGCGCGCGGGAATGTTGCCGACCAGAGCGTTATGGCGCTGGCCACCACCAGAGATGGGAGTTTCATGGCACCGCGCTAATAGGAGTGAATCATGTTTGCTGGTGATCGCGTGTCGTGTGTGCAACGCCAATTTCTGCCTTCGACGCTCAAAAGTATTGCCTGTGAACGGATCCGCACAGCTACACCGCGCACCTTTGCGTGTGACTGCAGCAACACACGTTAGCCAGTGGCTGCGAACACCTCGACTTCAGTTTTCAGGTGAGCTTCAAGGCGATCCCGTTCGACTTCCAATCGACGATGGGACGGCTTCGGCATTGCTGCCGCGACGCCGTTGGCTCGTCATTCATCGCACTCGGCTGGTCTGCTCGGATGTGATAACGAGGAAGGGGCGCGCCAATTTATCTCGTTGCCAGGACCGTGACGTTACGAAGCAGAAAGCGTTCATATTCATGCAATGACACCACGACGCAGTATCAGCATCCGCAGCGACGAACTCGGCCTGTGGAATTCGACATTGCCGAACCCGGTATTTACGATTGCTCATTCGACGCGCACGGTCGCCGAGTTGGTCGTGTTGTTGCAACAGGTGAACGTCGACATGCTGGTCGATGTGCGTTCCATGCCGCGCTCACGCGCGATGCCCCAGTTCAACACCGACGTATTGCCGGAGGCATTGGGCACGGAAGGCATCGGGTACCGGACACATCATGGCCGTTGGAACGATCACGCCAGCAACGCTCACACTCGGCGCGTACGTAGAGGGAGACAGTACCGTTCGTTATCCGGCGACCGGCCGGTAGCCCGCAACTATTTGGTTGAACTTTCCTGAACACACTTCACGCAATCGAGCGATGTGCCCAGAAAACGCGCACGGCCCGATTCCGTTGTAACCCACGGCCGGTTCTGCCATGGCGGATCGTGTCGAACGTGCTGTGTGTGACCGCATTCCAGATCGGCCACCCAATGCTGCTCTTCGTCCTGATGAAATCCGATGATGCGACGCGGAATTGCGTCGCCCGCGCTCGGGTCTCGCAGCATGTTTTACCTCCCGGATACACAACGTGCCGATGAGCCCGCGTCACTCGACAAGATCATGACTGCGAGTTATTGCCCCGGAAGAATGATCACGCATCGTCATCCCAAACTTCCTCAAATTGCGTCACCCGTTTCTTTTTCGTTCGTTGAGCGGCGGGCTCCTCGCTCAAAAAGACTCCACCTGCTTTCAACCGCTTCAACAAAGTCGCGCGTTCCGATTTCGTGCCGGCGTTCAACTCGAACACAGTTGCAGTCAGTTGCTTCACCCGCGACCCAAGCAGCGACACCACCCGCGCACCTGCCTCGCTATCCGCACACTCGATCAACTCGGCCGACCGCAGGCGTACTCGGCGCACGCTCGAGATCCATCCCGCAATCTCGCGCTGCACATTCTTTGGCACGGGTTTGGTGCCCGCATTGCGTAAGTCCGCCAATATGCTCTCGGCGGTCATCCCCGCTTCCGCCGCGCGTAACACTGCCGCACGGGTAATACGAAATACCAGTCCCGGCGCTACACCAACACGCTCGGCAAACCTCGCCATGGTTGCTTCGACACTCGGTGCAGCTCCCAGGAACACGATGTCAAAATTTGGTTGCACAACAATTTCGGCGGTTGCCGCGGCTCCGTACTCAAACGAGTCAGTAGCGCCCAACAGGTATCGTCCAACGTCGTTGAGTGCAAAACAAATAGTTCCGTCCGCAAGCCGCCCAATGCTCGCGCCGCCAAGCGCAAACAGGCGAGCCGCAAGAAACTGATCAAGGCCGTTACGCCAGAGATGCCGATACGTCTCTCGTGAGTCACCGTACTGGCGAACGTGCATGTACAACTGGTTTTCGCCTTCCTTTGATGTCAGAAGAGCCATCAGTGGATTGTGCCGGACTGCCTCGTAGTCCAGGAATGCATCGAGGACAACAAAACCAGTCTTCGATCGCAAGAAGGCCTCCGTAATGGCTTCGCGCAAACGCAAACTTTTTGGTGCGTGCAGGTAGGGAAACGTGTACGGAAAAAATCCGACCGCGGCGGAGGGGTCGTAGCCTCCATTGGGATTGATCTGCTTCGACTTGCGTACTTGGTCCGCAAGTTCTGTGAGACGAGCGTGCGGCGAAAGCGCCAACCAACGCGCACCTGCTTTTGTACTCGCGAGATGAGGATTGGCCCCGCGGGAATCGAATTGTGCAAATCCTGCCGCGATAAGATTTCGCGCGGCCTCGTCAACACGCGTCTGTTGGGAGAAAACGAAGAAACGTTCGGCCCACGCGGGAAGCAACACTAATCGCGATTCAACTTCCACGCGTGATTTCGCAAACACCATAAAGTCGGCCGAGCGTACGCGTACCGGTGAGGATACAACGGCTGCGAGAAGTGTTGTCATGTTTTCCATTTGCACCGGCAACGCGAAGTGCTCCGTAGGCGCGACTATTGCCGGTGGCTGCAGCGGCGGACGCGCAAGCTCCCGCGCTGCGGGCGGCCACAAACCAATCATCGGTTCGAGATCACTCGCGCGCATGGTTGCAAAAAGGACCAGCGTGCGCAGTCCAGAGTGCACTGCGCCGGCGAGTGCCGAGACATTTGTTTTGCTGTCAAGTGACAGCACGTCCCGCAGCGGAATTCCGTTGGGCGATTGCAGAAGCTGCCGAGCCAGCGCCTTGAGTGCGCGCAAGGTCAGTGTGAAATCGATCGTAGCTGCGGACTCACCGCGCTGTTTGGCCCATGCGATCAGGTCCGCGTCCGTTTCCGATGCCAGCAAGTCACCAGTCCAGCCGGCGAAGGCCACGCGTTGCGCAAGTGAGGCACGGTTCGCGTGAACAAACCGCCAGTCAGCCGGAGATCCACTGAGTTCGTTGATGTCGCTCTGTGCGAAGTGTTCTTCCAGATATTTCATCAACCACTCACTACCGGCATCGGCGGGCAGGACGTGTCTCCCAATGGCGCGCAGCACTTTGACCAGATCGCGATAGCGCTCATCGAGTATCAGCCGGTGACGCGGCGCGTCGTACACCGGAATGCCGCTCGCCACAATTTCATCGAGCGACGCGTCAAAACGCTCGCTTTGCACATACCCATTGGTCTTGAGTTCATCGAGCAGCACGCGCCTCGCCTGCACACTGAGCGCGCTCCAACGCGTCAACTCACGAAGGATTACCTCCCAATCGACGTCAAAGAGTTTCACGACAATGCAACCGGAAACAGTCTGCCACGAAATTCCGCCGCGTCGGCAATTTCGTATTCGTATCCCTGTTCGCAAAGGAAAAGCTGACGCTTCAGCGCGAAGTCCTGTTCGACGGTATCGCCGGTAACAAGGCTGTAGAAGTGCGCCTGATTGTCGCCAGACTTTGGACGCAGAATACGTCCCAGGCGTTGCGCTTCTTCCTGACGGGAACCAAACGTGCCGGATATCTGGATGGCCAGCGACGCATCCGGCAAATCAATAGCAAAGTTTGCGACCTTGGAAACGACGAGTGCCGGTAGTGCGCCGGCGCGAAATCTGCTGTAGAGCTCATCGCGTTTGTTCTGCGGCGTACTTCCGGTAATCAGCGGTGCGTGTAATTCATCGGCTATTGCTTTGAGTTGATCCACGTACATGCCGATCACCAATGCCGGTTGGCCGGGATGCAGCGCGAGAATGTCGCGGACCACCTGCGTTTTGTTGTCATTCTCCGAAGCAATGCGAAACTTGTCGCGCGATTCCGCAACGGCGTATGGCATGCGTCTGGCATCCTCCAGCGGAACGCGCACTTCGGTGCACACCGCTTTAGCTATCCATCCCTGTCGCTCCAGTACCTTCCACGGCACGTCGGCTTTCTTTGGTCCAATGAGTGCAAACACGTCATCTTCGCGTCCGTCTTCGCGCACCAGCGTGGCAGTCAAACCAAGCCGGCGGCGCGCCTGCAGTGTTGCGGTAATCTGAAACACTGGCGCGGGCAGGAGATGCACTTCGTCATAGATGATCAACCCCCAGTCGCGCTGGTCAAAGAGTGCCAGATGCGTGAACTCTGCGTCCGCACGCGCACGATGCGTCAGAATTTGATACGTCGCCACCGTTACGGGCCGTACTTCTTTCAAGCTGCCGGTGTACTCACCAATCATGGAATCCGGAATTTCGGTCTTGTCGCGAAGTTCCGACATCCATTGGCGAACTGCGGAGACGCTGGTGGTAAGAATAAGCGTTGATGCTTCAACCGCTGCCATCGTTGCGATACCAACAATTGTTTTGCCGGCGCCGCATGGCAGTACAATGACGCCCGAACCGCCGCGCTCTGAACCCGCCGCGTGAAAGGCATGGACTGCGTCGCGTTGATAGTCCCGAAGCGCGAACGCCGCGGCAGACCGTGTGTGCGACCGCAGTGGCACGCGAAGCGATTCGCCACACGCATACCCCGCCACATCCTCGGCCGGAAAACCCGCTTTGACCAGCGCCTGCTTGATACGTCCGCGATCCGCATGGCGGATACGAAATGCCGTCGGCGAAACGCGTTCTGAGAGTAGCAGTGCAAGTTGTTTTCCGTGAGCGAGCTCCTCGGCCAGCACAACGTCGCTTGCGAGCACCAGTAGCGATCCTGCGCCATCTTCGTTCTCGCGCTCAATACGAACGCGTCCAAACCGGCGCGCAAAATCTGCTATCTGCGCCGTGATACTCGAGGGAATTGCAAAGCGTGAGTACTCCGTCAGCGCGCCGGTTATGTCTTGCGCCGTCATCCCCGCCGCACACGCATTCCAGATCGACAATGGGCTGATCTTGTACGTATGGATGTGCTCGGGCGACTTGACCAACTCCGCAAATCGCGCGAGTGCATCGCGCGCGTCGGCGTATCGTGGGGCCGATACGTCGGCCAGCACCGTCAAATCACTCTGTACGATTAGTGGATTGTCGTTCATCGGGCTATGCGATCCTGCTGGATGTTTCGGATTTTCATGACTAGCGAAACGCAACGAATTCGTCAGCCGTAATGCCGATGTCCCTGGCAATTTGTCGAACAAGCACAGGTGAAACCGCAATTACTTCGCGCGGTCGTAGCGGCGGAATGCGTCCCATTCGACTTGCTTACGCAACCTCGAATGTTTCCAAACCAACAAACAACCCGGTCTCCTGATCGCGCTCGATAACTGCCGTGAACGTGCGCATGCTCCACTCCGTTGATGTTGAATGAAAAGTGTCCGTTGCCGTGCCCCTGTGCAAATCGAGCTAAAGTCCATGCTTCCGCGCGCGGAATCCATGCGCCGGAAGTCATGCCCCCTACTTCCCTCCCACCGCCGCCCGCAGTCGCGCCTTCCCGCCCACCACCGGCAGCGTGAACGACGATCCATCCAGATCAATCGTGATCTCACTTCCCGGAGCGGGCCTCATCGTAAATCCTGCATCACTCGACAAAATCATGATGGCGAGTTGCTGCCCCGGCAGAAACACTTGATCATCCGCCTCCAGCGGGAACGTCATCGTGTAGAATTGTCCCGGCTTGAGCGCTTCACCGCGCGTCATCGATGTGAAGTCACGATCGCTGCCGAGTGATTTGTAGTTTTGCGGATCGGCCCAGCCGCGCGTGGCTACACCTCTTTGTCCGGCGCTGCCGATATTCGCTGAGTCGAACGGCAATGTCACGAGATACACCGAGAGATTCACCGCCGGTTTGTTCGCCGCGAGTTTAAGCGTGACGACCGTACGCCCCGAGAGATGCACGGTGTCCTTGAGTGCCGGCAGCGCGTACAGCAATCGATTGGGTGACGATCCTGCAAGCGCCATCATTGCTGGCGACACGCGGAAATCATCCGTCAGTTTTTCGGTGCCTTGTTTTGATGGTGCATTGAACGCGAGTGATCCAACAGAACTTCCGCCTTTCGCCGGAAACACTTTCACCGCGGCAGATCCAGGAACTGGATAATCGGAAAAGAATTGTGGCGCTGGTGTTGCGCCGCCGCGGCCACCAGCACCGGGCGTTGATGTCGCATTCGATTGTACGATCATCACGCGCGGCAGCGTATCAACACCGTTGTTCACGCCGTACAGATAGTGTGCCCACCATTTGGCGACGATATCAGTTGGCGGGCTGCCCCCATGTCCGCCCTGGTGCATGTACAACTTCGCACTCGGATTGATCGTCTTGAGCGCGTCCCACATGCGAATTGTGTGTTCGGGCATCACGTTCCAGTCGTTGAATCCGTGTGCGAACAGCACCGCCGCCCTCACGTTCTTGAGCAGTGGCGTTTGATCGCGATCGGCCCAGAACTGATTGAAGTCACCACTCTCGCGACCGGATTGTTGCGCGAAAATTCCGTCGCGCCAGATCTTGTCGCAGCCTTCGCGATTGGTGCCCGAGTGAATGAAGTCGTACAACACACCAATGTCTTCGCCCAGGTACCCACCGGGTGATCGTACTATTCCGTTCGAGCGATAGTAGCGGTACTGCGACGTGTTCGGCGACATCGGCACAATCGCTTCGAGTCCTTGCACGCCCGTGACTGCCGCCGCGAGTGGCATCGTGCCTTCGTACGATGTCCCAAACATTCCAACTTTCCCGGTCGACCACGATGACGCGCTGACTTCGACATTGCCGTCAATCGTCGTGTATCCTTTCGCGCGGCCGTTCAACCAGTCGATCGCAAACTTTGGTGTGACGTTTTCAATCGAATCACCAACCGTCGGACAACCGGCGGAAAGTCCCGTACCTGAATTTTCCACTGTGACTGCGGCGAATCCGCGCGCGACCCACTGCACCGGCCCTTGATTGAGTCGCATCGTATCGGAATACGCGCGATACACCGGCAGGACACGCGGTGGCGACGCGGAGCCCAGTTCCTGATTCATATCCCAGTTGGGCGAGTTGCTGTTGGTCGGGCCGATGTACGGCGACGACAACATCAGAATCGGAATTTTAAGCCCCGCCTTCTCGGCAGCACCCGGCCGCGTGACCTGCACGTGTACGCGATCGAGTTTGCCGTCACGGTCGCTGTCGAAGTTTGTTACCACCCACAGTGATTGCCTGATGATCTGCGCGGTGTCGGCGAACTCCATCACCGCCTGCATCATGCCGTCCTTCACCACGGGGCCCAGTTTGCCGTTCGCGCCGATGCCGGACACGGGCGGTGGTCCCGGAGGCGCGCCTCGGCCGCCCTGGGCGGTGGCTGCGTGTGAGGCAGCGAGCGTGAGGGCGAGGAGGGCGGTGAGGCGATGGAGGTGAGTGGGCCGCATGGGAGACATGAGAAGTGGGGGTGCTGCGGTGCGGTGGGTTTGATCGTGTACGATGTGCGCTGATTCGAATTCTACTGTGACAACCGAAATTTGAGGACGGTCATTGCTGTCGCGCGCTTCGTTGATGCTTCGAATCGTCATGACCTACGCGTGATCTCGCGGGAACAGCTTCGGCGATCCCTTCAACATCAGCGGGCCGAAATCGCGCAGGTCGACCGTCGCAATTGCGCGTGCACGCAAACGCTCGGCAACCGCCGCGACCACTGCGTCAACGAGTCCGAGCGCCTGGTCTGCATACCGGATGCACAGTGCGTGCGCTCTCGCGAGATCTTCTGGAATTCCCCACGCAATCGTGAACGCGCCTGATGCGAGGTCGGCCCGAAACGCTCGTGCCGAACTCTCGCCAATCCGCTTAGCCAGCAGATAGTCCACTTCGGGCAGAATGGCCCACGGTAACACCCACGCCGTTGGGTCGGCGTCGTACAGTTTCGCGAATGCTGCGTGATGACGATCATCCGCGTCGATCAGCGCGATGATGGCACCCGTGTCCGCGACAATCACTCGCCCATGCCGTCAAGCAGTTCCTCGGCGCGCTCTGCCATGTCGCTACGGCCGCTCCGACCCGCGCCGATGCTGCCTGGTCGGCGGGGAAGCGGCTGCGCGCGCGCGTAGATCGAAACGGCCTCGCGAACGAGCTCCGCTGTTGGGCGGCCCTGGGCGCTAGCGATAACCTTGAGCCGCTCGTAGTCAGCAGCGTCGAGGTACACGGTGGTTTTGGTAGAATCGCTCATATATAGTTACCATATATGGCAGATGGTAGACTGTCAATGACGAGCGGGCCGTTTAACGCGGCCAATTTCCTGGATCAACGCGGCAAAGAAAGACTTGGGAGAGTCAGGCGATGACCGCTGGGCGATCCACGCATTTCAGAAGCAGTCGAAAGTTGGAAGAATGATCCCGAAACGACGTCAGACGCCCCACTGCCCGTTCACTTCCCATCCACGATATGGCAGGTGGCCCAGCGAGCGGTGATCGAGGAAAAATCGATGAGTCGGCCCTTCCTTGTCCGTATCCTCGAACGAGAGCAGCGGCGTCCCCTTGCGTTCGGGAACGCGCCAGGTCGACTCGATCTTCACGTCGAATGTGTTGTGGTGTTTCTCGAATCCGCCCGGCACACCCCACTCTGCCAGCTCCAGGCGATGCTTGCCGCTGTTGGCCAGCGTGATGCTCTCCACGAGCGCGATGTGTTTGTACGTCTTGTTCCCGCGAGGCAGCCCAAATGTCACCACGACCGTGCCCTGGGTGATCTCGGTGATCGACGCGATCGGCTTGAGCGGCACGCAAGTACGGGATGCTTCGACGCTTGGCACGGAGCCTGGGATCGCTCCCGACCCATAGCCGGTAAAGTACGAACGAACGGATAGTGACGGCGAGACGCCCAGCCAGTTTCCCACAAACGCATTGCAGTCGGAGCCGAACCACGTCCGGGCGTACTGGCTGGCCGAGACAGGAAGCGTGACCCGTCCAAACGCGACCGCCAGGCGAACCGTGTCGATCATCTCGTGCGGACTGCCACGACCTGCGTAGGATCGACGGATGGCGGCCCGGCAGAACTCCTCACCAGAGGGAATTCCGAGTCCGGCCGGCAGCGTGAACAGGCTCGGCACGGAGTGCCCCGAGCCGTCCCCGCGCGCTTTCGCGATGGCGCTGAGCAGCTTGCCACGCTCAATCACGCCGTCGCTCGGTTCACCCGAGATGTATCGGCGGATGTCAGCGTACCCGAGAAGTCGGAGTGGCACGTCACAGATGAACAGGGCGTGGTACATGCCCAGATAATGCAGCGGTCCGACCATTGTGTCCTCCGCGTATGAGTGCGTGGCGGGAAAGCAGTCGAAGGGGGATCCAAAAACTATCGCGCTCTACGTTGTTGCGGATCGCATGGAGGCGCGCGAGATGCAGCAGCCATGAATGGCGGGATAAAGCGCTCTTGCTCTTCCTTCGATGACATCGTCGATGCTCCAGAAATTTGTGCTCCGGCGTGATTCGCACGATTGGTGTGCGGCGCTGTCATGCTCGTGAGCTGTGGCACTGGCTGATGCCTTACGCACGCACCGGTGTCGGCTTCGGAAGGTGGATGACATGCTTGCGGAAATTCAGCACCGTACTCGTAAACGCGTTGGTGGTGACGAAGACGATGGGCAACTCGGCTTCGGCGTCGCGCACCTTGAGCGCGGGCAACGCGTACAACAATCGGTTGGGTGACGTGCCGGCCAGCGCCATCATCGCCGGCGACACATGAAAGTCGTCCGTGAGTTTTTCAGTGCCTTGTTTTGTTGGTGCCGAGAATGCGAGTGATCCAACGGCGCTTCCACCTTTCGCGGGAAACACTTTCACCGGCGCTGAACCGGGAATTGGAAAATCCGAATAGAACTGCGGCGCCGGTGCCGCACCACCGCGGCCACCTGCACCCGGTGTTGAGGTTGCGTTCGATTGCACAATCATCACACGTGGCAGCGTATCAACACCATTGTTCACGCCGTAGAGGTAATGCGCCCACCACTTGGCCACGATATCAGTTGGCGGACTGCCGCCATGTCCACCCTGGTGCATGTACAATTTCGCGCTCGGATTGATGGTCTTGAGTGCATCCCACATACGAAGCGTGTGTTCGGGCAACACGTTCCAGTCGTTGAATCCGTGCGCGAACAGCACCGCGGCTTTCACATTCTTGAGCAGTGGTGTTTGATCGCGATCGGCCCAGAGCTGATTGAAGTCACCACTCTCGCGATCCGATTGCTGCGCGAAAATACCGTCGCGCCATACCTTGTCGCACCCTTCGCGATTCGGCCCCGAGTGAATGAAGTCGTACAACACGCCGATGTCTTCGCCCAGGTATCCACCCGGTGATCGCACCAATCCATTCGAGCGATAGTAGCGATACTGCGATGTGTTCGGCGACATCGGAACAATCGCTTCGAGTCCCGGCACGCCCGTGACTGCGGCAGCAAGCGGCATCGTGCCTTCGTATGACGTGCCAAACATTCCCACCTTCCCGGTCGACCACGATGCGGCGCTGACTTCAACGTTGCCGTCAATCGTTGTGTATCCTTTCGCGCGTCCGTTCAGCCAGTCGATCGCAAATTTTGGTGTCGCGTTTTCGATCGCATCACCAACCGTTGGACAACCGGCAGAGAGCCCTGTACCGGCATTCTCCACCGTGACCGCGGCGAACCCACGCGCCACCCACTGCACCGGCCCCTGGTTCAGTTTCATCGAATCGGAATACGCGCGATACACCGGCTGCACACGTGGCGGCGACGCGGCGCCCAATTCCTGATTCATATCCCAATTGGGCGAGTTGCCGTTGGTCGGCCCAATGTACGGCGACGACAACATCAGAATCGGAACCTTGAGCCCCGCCTTCTCGGCCGCCCCCGGTCGCGTGACTTGCACGTGTACGCGATCAAGCCTGCCGTCGCGATCGCTGTCGAAGTTGGTCTCAACCCACAGCGATTGCTTAATGATCTGCGCGGTATCGGCGAATTCCATGACCGGTTGCATCACGCCCTCCTTCACCACGGGGCCCAGTTTGCCGTTGGCGCCAATGCCGGACACGGGTGGCGGTCCTTGCAGCCGCGCCTCGCCCGCCCTGTGCGTGAGCGGCGTGTGAGGCAGCGAGTGTGAGGGCGAGGATCGTGGTGAGGGTGTGGAGGTGGCGGAGCCGCATGGGAGAGATGAGAAGTGGGGTGCTGCGCTGCGGTGGGTTTGATCAAGCACGTTGTTCAGCGATTCGAATTCTACGGCGACAACCGAAATTTACTCCGCTCTCGCGCGAGAAACCTGCGCGACGGGCACGCCACTTCGGTACACCTCACCGCGTCACATTGTACGCAATCGAAGTGATTTGAAATCGACCATACGTCCACTCACCCGCCGCGTCAATCCAGTTGGCATCGCCCTGCGTGCCGATGCGAATGCCATCAACCAGTCGATATCCGGAAATTGGCGTGGACCAAATGGCAGCACCGCCCTCGCGATCGTGCGCACGATCGGCCGAATGGAATCCCACCAGATCACCCGCGTCATCAAACGTCAACTCTGCCGCCACCGTATAGCCGGCGTTCCGGAACGTGGCACGCAGTGTGTGGTCACCAGTCGTCTCGAAGATGAAGGGCAGGTCCAGCGCGGCCGCCGGCGCCATCACGAGGATGTCGTTCATCAACGTGACGGTTTCGTCATTCGTCAGCCCCGCGCCGCTTTTGTTCACCATTGATATCAAACCAACGATGCGTACTTGAAACGTAGCGGAATCGCCCACGTACCGATGAAACACGTCGAACGGTACACCCGAACGGCTTGCGTTCATGTGAAACAATCGCGCTGGCGGGAAAAACGATTCGTATTGTGTGGCAGTGGACTCCATCCATGGCGAAGTCGCACTACTGCGCATCTGCGCGTTGAATGTCACTTGCACGTTGCGCACGCGTTCACGCCCCACCACGCCCAGATTGCGCAAATATTTTTGCATCAACGGCGGCAGTGACGTGAGATCGTTTTCACTCACCACTGTTGCTGCAGCAAACGGACGTGACAGAAGAGCGCTGCGATCGTGCGCGAAACGTGCACTGAAACTCGACGACCGCGTATCGACAGCGGTGATGAGCAACGGAACCAGGATGATCACGTTCGCAATCGTGCCGAACTTCGCGTCGCCCCACGCTGACACAATCAAACCTTGCGAGAATACCAGTCCCGCCAGCGTCGGATACCACCACCATCCCGCACGCACCGCGAGGCTTGCAGCACCCACGACCAGCAGGACGGCCGCCAGCAGCCAGACAAGCCCCATGCCGTGTGATATTGACGATCGCAGCTGGTTCACATTGGCCCAGCCAAACGCCTTGGCTGGTCCCAACAGATGAATCAGGCCGTGCAGCGCAATGAAAGCTGCGAGTACGATGCGCATGGTCACGTCGGCCCCATCACTCCTCCTTCCACGGATTGTTGGCAAAGACCGCGAGCTCGGGCCATAACACACGACGCGGCATTTCCAGCGTAGCAGTGATCGTCGCCGCGATGTCATCCGCATACAACTTGTTCGGATTGTCGCGCCCCGTGCGTCCGCCAAACTCGGTCTGCACCTCCGACGGACACACGCACACCACGCGAATGCCGTGCGGGCGGAGTTCCGCCTGCCAGCTCTGCGAAATTCCCCGCACCGCCCATTTGCTGCCGCTATACGACGTGCCACGCGCGCCACCCTTCATACCGGAAGTCGACGCGACGTTGATGATGTCGCCAGACCCTTGCGCCTTCATCATCGGGACCACGCGGTTGGTGATGTCGACCAAGCCAAACACATTCACGTCGAACATCGCGCGCATAGCCGTGAGATCCAGCGCGCCAATCTCTGCCCAGTACGCATAACCGGCGTTGTTCACGAGCACGTCGATGCCGCCCATTTGCTCCACGCAGGTTGCGACGGTGCGAGCATTGTCATCACCGTTCGCGATGTCGGCGGCCAATCCATGCGCGCCGGTTTTGGCGGCAAGCGCCTGAATACGCGCGGAGTCACGTCCGGTAAACACGACTCCGTGGCCGGCTTTGCGCGCGCGTTCGACCAGCGCGGCGCCGATGCCCTGGCTGCCGCCGGTCACGAGGAAACGTTGTGGTTGCATGGGGTGATTTCCGGAGAGTGATGTGCGAAGCACGATGTTCGGAGCACGATTTGTGTCGGCGGGTTGCCGACAGATGGAAGATATGAGCGCGCCGCTTTCCCGCCGATATTTTCGCCGCTAACTCGGCCGATAGCCTCGCCGACAACTTCGCGGGCCGCTTCACCAATTTCCCAGCCGCTTTCTGGCCCCGCGCATCCCACCCGGCGTATGTTTAGGCCGTCGTCCCTCCCGTGCAACTCAGGCGCCCAGACATGAAAAAGACCTCCCTCCTGCTCCTCGCCGCCGCGATGGCTTTTACCCCGGCGCACAACATCGACTACACGCGCGCCGAGTTGGCGCGTTGGGAGCAACAGGCCGATAGCATCACGATCATCCGCGATGATTGGGGAATTGCTCACGTCTACGGCCGCACCGACGCCGATGCCGTCTTTGGCGCGATGTATGCGCAAGCCGAAGACGATTTCAATCGCATCGAAGTGAACTACATGACAAACCTCGGCCGCACCGCAATTGCCGAAGGCGAATCGGCGATCTGGAAAGATCTGCGCGCCAAACTCTTCATCAACGATGATTCGCTCAAGGTGATGTACAAGAGCGCACCCGCGTCGCTCAAGGTGCTGATGGACGCGTGGGCAAATGGGCTCAATTTCTATCTCGCGAAACATCCCGAGGTGCATCCCAAATCGATTCAGAAATTCGAACCGTGGATGGCGCTCAGCTTCACCGAAGGCAGCATTGGCGGCGATTTCGAAAAGGTAAACCTCGCCGGGTTGCAAACGTTTTACGGAAAGGAAACGCCGGCGCCACCGCCACCGCCCACCGAAGAAGAAGACCTCGGCTTCCCGCCCGATCCGGGTGGATCGAACGGCATGGCGATCTCGCCGAAGAACACCACGGTCAATCACGCGCTGTTGCTCATCAATCCGCACACGTCGTTCTTCTTTCGCTCTGAGTTGCAGATGGTGAGTGACGAAGGCCTGAACGTGTACGGTGCAAGCACGTGGGGACAATTCTTTATTTATCAGGGCTTCAACGAGAAAGCCGGATGGATGCACACGTCCACTTCGGCCGATGCGACCGACGAGTTTCTCGAGACCGTGACGAAAAACGGCAGTCACTACACGTACAAACACGGCAATGATCAACTCCCGGTGCGTGAAACCGTCGTGACAATACCGTACAAAACCGCAACCGGAATGGCCGAGCGGAAATTCACTGTCTTTTTCACGAAACACGGCCCGATCACGCACGAAGTCGACGGCAAGTGGGTGGCGTTCGCCGCCATGAATGAGCCGGTGAAGGCGCTGACACAGAGTTACACCCGCACGAAGGCGCACAACCTCGACGAGTACAAGAAGAATTTCGATCTGCACACCAATTCGTCCAACAACACGTTGTTTGCCGACGCGAGT
>Ga0105047_10005357_pt1 | contig 22064 bp, 22 predicted proteins | sample MAT04_FD_78384 | JGI IMG/M metagenome (GOLD analysis project Ga0105047, IMG submission 78384) | Freshwater microbial communities from Lake Fryxell liftoff mats and glacier meltwater in Antarctica - MAT-04 (megahit assembly) | ecosystem: Environmental > Aquatic > Freshwater > Ice > Liftoff... | reverse complement strand
GAACCGCCCACGACGCCGCCAGCGGCACGACGGACGGTCGACGCAGCACAGCGCGGCAGAACTTGGCGATCTTGAGTGCGGGCGAGACGCCCATCCAGTTACCGGGGAACGTGTCGTAGAGCGCATCGCGAGCCTGCTCATCGGCGGGATCACCCTCTTGCAACACCGGCACGAACGAGTCGCCGACCAGGACACCCCAGCTGGTGCGGTTGCAGCGAACATCGCCGAACTGGATCATGCCGAACGGAACGCTCCGCCCGATGCCGCGTTCGATCTCGGCCCACACGAGGTCATTGGTGACCTCGCGGAACCCGGGTTCCCAGCGGCGCTCGTTGCCGACGTACGCCGCCGGCTGGAACGAGAACATGCGGAACCCCATGGCCTTGCAATCGGCCAGCATCTCCGCGACCTGGCCGAGGTTGCCGGGGGTGACGGTCATGTTGTGCGCCAGATACGACCGCACGCCGTGGTCGCGTCGCAGCCGCTCGAACATGGCGCACACCTGCTGGCGGAACGGGTTGAGTTCGCGCTCGGTCTGCGGTTTCGGTGCGCCGCTGCGTCCGTGCATGGTGGTGTCGATGTGTACGGCCCACGACACGTCAGGGTGGCGGGGCGTCCCGTCGGGATGCAGCGTGACCTGATGGAGGTACTCCTCGCTGAAGTCGCCGTGGCTGAAGCTCATGGGCATGCGGCCGTAGGACCGCATGACATCGATTGCGGCAGCGTGATCGTCGGGTTCCAGGAGCGACACCTCGCCGCCGATCAACTGCGCGTGCGAGACCGGTCCGCGTTTCGACGTGAAGTGCCGCATCTGGCGACCGATCTCACGGATCGTGTGTGGCCCGTCGACGCGGACCCGGTTGGCGTCGGCGGAGTGGTAGCAGGGCGTGCAGGTGAAGTCGCACTGGGGAAACACGCCGTGCGTGCCTTCGCAGCCGACCGATCGTCGACCGACGATCTGGGCGGGGGTGCGAACGTGCTCGGGCAGCGATTCCCAGCGCGCCGCCAGCACCGCCTGTCGTTCGGGATCGAGGTGGCGGGTGGCGACCTCGAGGTCTCGAAGCTTGCTTGGGACCAGGTCGATGGCGCGGGCGATGACGTCGGTCATGAACAGGGAACCCGCCTCGGCTCGATCGGCTTTCCGATACTTGTCACGGATCATCGGGCGGCCGCGGGCAGAGCTGCTCGTCCGTCTTGTTCGAAGAAGAACTGCGCTGCGGCCTGTTGGATGGCCAGGGACCAGGTCGGGTAGGCGTGGGTCGTCTGAGCGAGCCGACCGGTGAACATCGCGGTCTCGATGGCGAGCGTCGGCTCGTGGATCATTTCGCCCGCGGTGGGCCCGACGATCGTGGCGCCGACGAGCCGTCCACCGCCCGCCCAACCGGTGATCCGACGTGGTGCTGCCATGAGTTTCACGAAGCCTTCGGTGCGCCCGGCTGTGATGGCCCGGTCGAGGTCGGCGAACGGCAACTTCGCCACCCTCCCCCCGATCGCAGCGGCGTCGGCTTCGGTCATGCCCACGTGCGCGACCTCGGGATCGGTGAACGTCGCCCAGGGGATGGCGTTGGTCTCGAACGTGGAGGGCCGGAGCCGGGCGGTCCATTCGAAAGCGTTGCGCACGGCGATGAACCCCATCTTGGCGGCGACGTGGGTGAACGGAAGCCGGCCGGTCACGTCGCCGATGGCCCAAACGCCCTTGACGGACGTTCGTAGCGTGTTGTCGACGACCACCGCGCCCTGCTGGTCCAACTCGACACCGATCTCCCCGAGCCCGAAACCCCGACCACTCGGGGCACGGCCGATCGCAACGAGCAACTGCTCCGCTTCGATTGGTGCGGCGTCATCGCCGAACACGAGACGGACCCCGCGAGATGAGGACTCGACGGCGATGACACCGGAACCGGTCCGGACCGCGACCCCGTCGTTTCGGAGCGCAGTGGCGATGATCGGCGACACCTCTGGCTCTTCTCGGGGCAGGATCCGATCGACAGCCTCGACGAGGGTGACGGACGTTCCGAGCCGGGCGAAGGCTTGCGCCATTTCGCAGCCGATCGGTCCTCCGCCGAGGATGGCGAGCGACCCGGGGCGGGCGGTGAGGTCGAACAGCGTCTCATTGGTGAGGAACGCGGCGCTGGCGAGGCCCGTGATCGGTGGCACGAGCGCGGTCGCCCCGGTGGCGATGATCATGTGCCCACACCGCAGGGTCGTTCCATCGACATCGATCGTGGTGGGGGACGTGACGTGACCGCGGCCCCTGATGACGACGATTCCTTCCCGGGCGAGCGCCGAGGCATCCTCCGCGGCGGCGATGGTCGCGATTGAGTCGTGGACGGCCGTCATGGCTGCGTCGAAGGAGGCACCTCGGGCCGCTGCGGCGAGCAGCGCCTTCGATGGCACACAGCCGGTGAACGTGCAGTCACCGCCGATCGGGCCGTCCTGCACGATTGCGACGGTCGCATCGCGGCGTCTCGCAGCGCGGGCGGCGCTGATCCCGCCGGCGCCGGCGCCGACGATGATGAGATCGAAATTGGTGTTCGTCATTCGGGCTCCTGTGCCGACAGCTTGCCCGGGTTCGGCGTCACCGCTGGTTCATGGCGTTTCGGAGCATGGCTTCGACCTTCGCCCGGGGCTGGGCGCCGACCGCCATATCAACGGGCTCACCGTTCTCGTCGAGCAGGAGCAGGGTAGGGATCGACATGACCTGGTAGCGGGACGCGCTCTTCGGGCTGTTGTCGACATTGACCCGCGCGAACCGGAGATGGTCCGAAGCCTGGTCGGCGGCAATTGCTTCGAAGGTGGGGTGGAAGGCCTTACACGGACCGCACCACGGTGCCCAGAAGTCAACGAGCGTGAACCCGCCCGCGAGCGCAGAGTCGAACGTGTCGTCGGTGAGGTCCGTCACAAGGCCGGTGCCGTGGTTGCTCGTCGTCGCAACCGGAGCGTCGGGCGCAGTCCCTCCCGTGAGCCGGGCGCGGAGTCTCGCGGTCCAACCTCTGTTGCCGGCTGCCTGCACGTCGGGTCCGTCGCTTGCTGGCGGCTCGGTCGATCGCTCGACGCGGACGCCCTTCCAGAATGCGACGTGACCCTTGATGTTGCGCGCCGCCGTCGAGGGCTCGGGGTAGTACCACGCGGCGTCGGCCTTGACTGTGTCGTCCACGACGACGTCGAAGTAGCTGGCGGTGCCCTTCCAGGCGCATCGGGTGTGGGTGTCACTGGGTCTGATGTGTTGCTGGTTCACGGACTCGATAGGGAAGTAGTGGTTGCCTTCTACTTCGACGGTCGCGTCGCTCTCAGCGATCACGGTCCCGTTCCAGAGCGCTCTCATGGTGGTTCCTGTCGGGTCGGTGGGTTCAGCGTTGTCGGTGGGCGTGGAAGCGTTGAGGAGGTCGATCACCTCGCGGGCGGACGGGTTGACGAGGAACGTGCCGTCGATGTTGATAGTCGGCACCGTCTCGTTGCCGCGCGCCGCCGTGCGGACCAGTTGGGCGGCCTCGGGGTCGTCCCAGATGTTCCGCTTGGTGACGGCGACGTGCTTCTTGCGCAGGGCACGGTCGAGGGAGGCGCAATATGGGCAGCCGGGTCGCCAGAAGAACTCGACGACGGGCTTGGTGGAGGTCGGTGTGGTCATGGCGGCCTTTCAGGCGTTGGATTCCGAAGTTCGACTCGACCGTCGGCACCGCGAAGGAGGAACCCTCTCCGACCTGCCTGCCTTCCCGAAGAATTGTCAGGTCGCCGATAGAGCCGGTCGAGAGAAGAGCATGGCATTGCCGACGCGCCCCGGGTCGATTCTGTGGTGGAGCGTCACGCTTGGTGTCGGCTCGGTCGTGGTGTTCCTCTTGTTGGGACCTCCCAAAGCTGTCGTCTGGCGTTCGTCGATAGCGCTGTTCGTGATCGTGACCATCGCCGCCAGCCTGTGCACGTTGGCCGCCGTGGCGCTGCTCTGGGTTGCGCACCGGCGCAAGCTCGCTGAGGCGGGAATCCTCGGCGCCGGCCTCACGGTGGTCTCGGTGCTGCCGTTGGTTCACGGGCTGACCGCGCCAGGGGTGTTGTACGGGCCGAACCAGGCTGTCACGACCTCGGCCTTCGCGTCGCTTCCGCTCGCCTTGATCACGATGGCCCCGCTGCTGGCGCCGAGTGGTCGGGCCGGTGCGTGGGTTGGACGGCACTGGCGGGCATGGTCGATCGGCTGGGTTGGGGTGTCGTGCGGATTCGCGGCCTTGCTGCTCATACGACCGAACGCCATCACGGTCACCGGCCATGACCACCCGATCACCTGGCTCGTCGCCGGCTCGGCGCTCGTTGGCGCTCTGGCCATGTCCAGGGTGCAACTCCGCCTGTACTGGATCGGCGAGCGCCCACCCACACTTACGGCGTCGATCGGGCTGGTGCTCTTGGCGCTCACGTCGCTCGTGTGGCTAGGCGACGAACCGTTCAGCGTCGGTTGGTGGGTGGTCCACGCGCTCGACATCGTTGGCGTGTTCGCCGGCATCTATGGCGCGCTCGCGGCGCATCGGTTGAACACGTCGATCTTGGCGGCGCTCGCTCCGATCACCACGCTCGATCCGCTTCGAACCCTTGAGCTCGGCCTTTCTCCCGTGGTGCACCGGTTCGTCGCTGCGCTCGAGCTCAAGGATCCGATCACCCGCGACCACGTCGTGCGAACCGCGGAACTCGCGGTGCGGGTCGGAGAGAATGTCGGTCTCGATGCCCGCCGGCTTCGTTTCCTCGGGCTCGGGGCGTTGCTCCACGACATCGGAAAGCTGGACACGCCCGACGCCATTTTGAACAAGGACGGCCGACTCACCGAATCCGAGTACGACGTCATCAAGCGACACACCGTCGACGGCGACGCCAGACTCCTTGCGGTTCCGTCGCTCGCGCCGGCGGCACGCTTTGTGCGCGGCCACCACGAAAGGCTCGACGGGGGCGGGTACCCAGACGGTCTCATCGGAGCTTCGATCCCGCTTGAGGCTCGGATCATTGCGGTGTGCGATGGGTACGACGCCATGGCGCACACCCGCCAGTATCGCGAGGGACTCGGGCACGACCGTGCGGCGGCGGTGCTCCGCGAACACAGCGGATCGCAGTGGGATCCCGATGTCGTCGAGTCGCTCCTCGCCGTCGTCGCTGCCGATGACTCGGCGCGTGCGGTGCTCGAGGACGTAGGGCGGGCCGCGCTCGCGTGTGACTGCGGCGATGCGCTTCCGGCGGCCGTCCGAGAGCAGCTCGCTGGCGAGCCGTGCAATGAGCCGTGGGGCACCAGTCGTTCGGCATCTGCAGTGCAGGCGGTCGCCGACGTGATGTCGCCCAATCACGACCGATGCTGACGAGCATCCTCGTTCCCGCGACTGACGCCGGCGTGATCGTTCAGGCGATCACGACGGTCGCACTGACGGTGCTCTTGTTCGCGTGGGCGCGGCGGTGGCCCGGAGCACGGCTCCTGATTGTCGGGATCGGTCTCGTGATGCTTGGGTTGCAGGCCCTGCGCGCCGTTCACTGACCTCGGTATCTCCCGGCTGCGGATCAACCATCGCGAGCCGGACCTGTCGACGTTTGGGTGACGGTCGCCGATGCCCGCCCTGTCCCTCGGGGCAGTAACGTCGCGACTCTGCACGACGGTTTCCACCCGTTGTCATGCGACCCGGCCCAGAGCGGTCGCCGTTGGGCGCTTTGCTCCGGTCCTCGGTGGCGGCTTCGACCCCACACCGTCATCCCATCGCTCTCGAGGAGCACCCTGATGAGTTCACCCATTGTTGCCGACATCCTTCAGCTGTCCCACGGCGTCGGGCCTGACGAGCGCGACAGAGTGGTCGCTGCGTTCTCGCGGCTCGACGAGCGGTTCCGATCATTCCCCGAAGGGGGAGTCGAGCTGGCGTTGAGCGTGAAGGAACGCGACACGCCGAGCCAGCGCACCACCCTCGAGGCGTGGATCGCCGGCCAACCGCGTATCGTCGCCACCTCAGTACGCACCGACTTCGACGCGGCGCTGGCCGAGGTGCGCGATGACATGGTCCGCCAGATCAGCGACGCCAAGAACCGTACCGAGCCCCGAAACAACCGCGCCGGCCGCGAAACACTCTGAACGTCCACCCGTACTTACCCGTTCCACCTCGGGACGCTGTTACCGCTGACCCGGCAACGTGGCGACGTGGTGCGGAAGTGCTCGGCCGTTAGCCTTGGCGGATGAACGGTTTCCTCTGGCTCGGTCTGATCTGCACAGCGGTGCTGATCCTCGGTGTCGTGTTCGACGCCGCCGATGGCCTGCTGGATTCGGTCGAGTTCGGTCCGTCGTGGTTGTCCCTCCCCGTCGCTGCGGCGTTCCTCGGAGCCTTCGGTTTCGGTACCGGCGCGTTCGTCGCCTCGATCGGCGCCATCGCACTCGTTCCCGGGGTCGTTGCCGGCGTGGCGATCGCGTGGCTCGCTCTACGGGTCACGACCGCGGCGCGGCACATGTCCACCGGCGTCACCGACACCGAGGAAGCCATGGTCGGATCGCTGGGTCATGTGGTGATCCCACCGACCACGGGTCGGACGGGGACCGTGTTGCTCGACCGCCCGACGGGGCCGCTTCGGGTTGCCTGCACCGCCGACGCTCCGCTGTCGGTCGGCGAGGAGGTGATGGTCGTCCGGGTCGGTTCGGCCACGCTCGTGCACGTCGAGTCGTTCGCCGCCAATTTCAACTCACTACCACCCCAAGGGGGAACCCCATCATGACGTCCATCGCTGTCGCCGCCATCGGACTGGCCGCGCTGGTCGCCGCGCTCGTGGCCTTCGTCGTCACGCGCATCAAGGTCGCCGGTCCCAACGAGGCGTTCATCATCACCGGCCAGAAGGGCAAGGCCGGCAGCGATGACACCTCCGGTCAAAAAGTGGTCATGGGCGCGAGCGTGTTCGTGATTCCGTTCGTGCAGAAGCTGGGCGTGATGGGGCTGTCGAGCCGCCAGATCGGCGTGACGGTGCCCGCCGCGGTGTCATCCAACGGCATCCGGTGCTCGCTCGAAGGGGTGGCGGTCGTCAAGGTCGGCGGTACCGAAACGCTCATCCGAGCTGCGGCGCAGCGGTTCCTGGGACAGCAGGATGAGATCGACGTGTTCACGCGCGAGGTGTTGGCCGGCTCGCTGCGAGCGATCGTGGGCCGGTTGTCGATCGAGGAGATCATCCGTGACCGGGCCGCATTCGCCTCGGCGGTGGCCGAAGAAGCGGAGAACAGCCTGACGGGCCAAGGGTTGGTGCTCGACACCTTCCAGCTCCAGGACATCCAGGCCGAGGGAACGTACCTGGCCGACCTCGGGCGCCCCGAGGCGGCGCGGGCCGAAAAGGAAGCAGCGATCGCCGAGGCGATCGCTCGCCGTCAGTCCGAGCAGGCCCGGATCCAGGCGGAGGAGGAGATCGCCATCGCCAATCGAGAGCTGCAGCTCAAGCAGGCCGAGATCCAGGCCGAGACCGATGCGGCGACCGCCAATGCGGCGGCCGCCGGCCCGCTAGCGCAGGCAGCAAAGGACCAGGAGGTCATCGTCGCCCAGGAGCAGGTGGCCGCCCGAAGGGCAGAGCTCAAGGAAGCCGAGCTCGACACCGAGATCCGTCGCCCGGCCGACGCCGCCCGGTACGCAGTTGAGCAGAACGCTGCGGCCGCCAAGGCTCGTGAGATCGCCGAGGCGGAGGCGCAGTCGGAGGCGGTGCGCTTGTCCGGCGATGCCGAGCGATCGCGACGTACCGCCCTGGCCGAGGCGGTCCGCGCCGAGGGCAACGCGGAGGCCGAGGCGATTCTTGCCAAGGGCGACGCCGAGGCGCAGGCGATGCGCAAGCGGGCCGACGCATATCGCGAGTACGGCGACGCGGCCATCATCGACATCGTCGCCGACGCGCTCCCGCGCATCGTCGCCGAGGCGGCGCGCCCGATGAGCCAGATCGGATCGATGACCGTGGTGTCGACCGACGGTGCGTCCCATACGGTCCGCTCGGTCGCGTCCACCGTGGCGCAGGGCCAGGAGCTCGCGAAGTCGCTCCTGGGCCTCGACCTCGGCGAGCTGGTGCAGCAGTTCGTCGCAGCGAAGTCCGACACGGAACGTCCCGAGGCTCCGGCCGTTCTGCCGGCCGATTCGCCGAAGACGGCGATCGGCGCAGCGGACCCGGTCGGCGACTGACGTCAGCCCGCGGCGCCGGTTCGGGCGACGGGTCGGGGAGCCCGGATCGGGACGCGGTCGGCGAATCGCATCGCCACCGATCCAACGACGGCAAGAATGAGCACATATGCCGTGGCGAGCGGCCCGAAGTCCTTGTCGACGCCGGAGGCCACCGCCAGTCCGGCGATCACGATGGAGAACTCGCCGCGGGGAATGAGCGAGAAACCGGCTCGGAGACGACCGCGGGGTCCGATCCCGGCGCGCCGAGCGGCCCACCAGCCCGTGGCAGTCTTGGTGCCGGCGCCGACGGTGGCCAACAACAATGCGGGGAGCAGCACCGGCGGCAGAGTGGCCGGATCGATCTGCAATCCGAAGTACACGAAGAAGAGGCCACCGAAGACGTCCCGGATCGGCAGCAGCACCTCGCGGCCGCGCTCCGCGACGCGATCGGCGAGGGCAACGCCGACGAGAAACGCTGCGACTGCCCCCGACACCTGCACCTGCTCGGCGAGTCCCCCGACGAGCAGCGTGAACCCGAGGATGCCGAGGAGCAGCAGCTCGGACGAGCCCGTGTCGAGGGCTCGGTTGATGTGGTGGCTGTGGCGGGAGGCGATGACGAGCGCCGCGCTGACGACGCCGACGGCCACGGCGATCGCGGTAGCCGCCTCGCCGGCATCTCCGCCTACCAGCAGAATGCCGATGACGGGCAGGTAGATGGCCATCACCAGATCCTCGAAAACCAGGACGGTGAGCACGGTCGGGGTCTCGCGGTTCGCCATTCGATCGAGGTCGAAGAGTTGCCTCGCAATGATTCCTGACGACGAGATGTATGTCACTCCGCCGAGAACGACGGCCGCGACGGGGCCCCACCCCAAGAGCAGCCCGGCGATCAGGCCGGGAGCACTGTTGGCGACCAGATCGACGAGGCCGGCCGGCCATCCGGTGGTGAGGCCGGTGCGGAGTTCGTCCGGCGTGTACTCGAGGCCGAGCATCAGCAGGAGGAGGAGGACGCCGATGTCGGCGCACGTCCGGATGAAGCCGGCGCTGGCCTCGAGGGAGAACGTGCTGCCTTCGCCGAGCAGCAGGCCCGAGGCCAGGTAGAGCGGGATCGGCGGCAGCCCGATCCTGCCGGCGATCCGACCCACCACCGCGAGGATCAACAGGATCGCGCCCAGCTCGATGAAGAGGTTGCCCTGCCCGGTCGCGGCGATCATCGGCGTGGCGGACCGTGCCCGCGCATCGTCATGAGCCTCAACCGGTCAGCAATTCGCGGGCGGCCCGGACGCTGTCAACGGCGCCGATGACGAGTACGACGTCGCCGGCTTCGAACGACAGCTCGGGTCCGGGCCCCGGGATCGATGTGCCCTGACGGATGACAGCGACCACTGATGCCCCGGTCGCCGTGCGAATCCGAGCTTCGCCGATCATTCGGCCGGTGAGGCCGATGTTGGGAGCCATGGTGACCCACTCGATGGCGAGTCCCTCCACCTCGTGGCGGAGGTCTGACAGTCGTTCGGTGAGCTTGGTGCCACCGAGCAGCTCGACGACGACTGCCGCCTCCTCGCCGGTGAGCTCGACGCTGGCCCGGCAGGCGTCGCGGTCCAATTCGTCGTAAACAACGAATTCGCGGCGTCGATCGCGCCGAGCAACGACGCCGACACGCTCTCCGGCGGCGGTGGTGAACTCGTAACGCGACCCGACACCGGGGAGTGGGGTTTCGAACACTTCCAACGCTGTCCTCCAACTGTCGACGAGTCGAATGCTACGCGCCTTGGGCATCGCCTTCCGGCGACGTCGTTCGCTCGTCGAGCATGGCGCCGAGATCGTCTTGGCCTTCGAGGTCGATCTCGATGCCTTCGGCGTGATAGGCGGATCGGCCGACGAGGTGGGCGGCGCTCGGGGCGGTGATGAAAATGAAGGTCACCGCGAGGAAGATTTTGGCCCGGTCGTCATCGAGAGCGAGCACCCCGGCGGCACCGATCAGGGCGATCCCGAGGGTGCTCGCCTTGGTCGCCGCGTGCATTCGAGCGTAAACGTCCTCGAAGCGCAGGATCCCGATCCCGGCGAGTACCACGAGCAGACTTCCGGCGAGAGCGAGGAGCCCCGTTGCGATCTCCCCCATGTCAGCCTCCCCGCCGCTCGATGAATCGGGCACCGGCGGTCGTCCCGACGAAGCCGATGAACGCCACGACCACGCCGACGTCGGCGAACTTGGTGCTGTCGATCCTGATGGAGTTCACGAAGATGGCGGCCACGATCGTGACGACGAGGGCGTCGATCGCCACGACCCGATCGGCAAGCGACGGCCCGATGATCGCCCGCGCCAAGAAGCATGCGCCTCCGACGGTCAGGAGTGCGAGCGCGGCGATGATCATCGTTTCTCCCAAAATGCGGTGTCGTCAATTGCGAGCCCCTCGAGCGCCTCGGCGGAACCGAAAGCCCGCACTGCGAGTACTTCGAGACGGCGGACGTCGGCGCGAACCTGGTCGACATCGCGAACGTCGAGCGCATGGACATACAGCGTGAGCGGATCGCGGCGCACCTCGAGCGTGAGGGTGCCGGGCGTGAGGCTGATGGCGTCGGCGACCAGGGTGGCGAGGGCGTCTGAGCAGCCGCTGAGGGGAACCGCGACGATGCCGGTGTGGACTGCGTCCCGGGGCGAGATGACGGCGCGAGCGACGACCACACTGGACTCGACGAGCTTGTAGGCGAAGTGCACAGCGAATCGGGCGGTTGCAATTGGCCGCAGAACCAGTTGCCCGTCCCGCCATGTGTCGAAGGCGAACACGACGGCCGTTGCCACGACGAGCCCGCTCAGCAGGTTCGCCCACGAGACGTCGGACCAGAGTGCCACCCAGGTCAGAACCATCAGCGCCATTCGGACCCATTTGATCATCGGCCCATCACCGCCTCGACATAGTTGTTGGTGTCGATGAGGTCGCCGGCGGCTCGTTCGGCGAGATCGAAGAGCGGTCCGGCCGCTACGGAGATGCCGAGGCTGACGATCACGAGCGACGCCGTCGATCCGATCATGAGCGAACGACGCCGGCCCGAGATGACCCGATCGGCGGGCGGGTCCTGGCGGGGGCCCCAGAAGGCGCTCGCCCAGATCTTCGTCATCGAATACAGGGTGAGGAGGCTGACGGCGAGGCTGACGGCGACGATGACGTAGGACTGAGCCCCGACTCCGGCATCGACGAGTGCCAGCTTGGCGACGAAGCCGGAGAACGGCGGAATGCCGGCCAGGCTGAGTGCCGGGAGCAGGAAGAGCACGCCGAGGAGCGGCTCGAGCCGGGCCACGCCGGAAAGCTTCGAAAGGTCCGAGGTGCCGTCGCGCTGCTCGATGAGGCCGGCCACAAGAAACAGCGTCGTCTTCACGACGATGTGGTGGACCACATAGAACACGACGCCCGCCAGACCGGCAGCGGTGAAGAGGCCGAGCCCCATGATCATGTAGCCGATCTGGCTGACGATGTGGAACGAGAGGATCCGCTTGATGTCGTTCTGGGTGATGGCGCCGAGCACCCCGACGACCATGGTCAGGCCCGCGACGACCAAGAGCAGGTTGCCCGGCTGGGTATCGGCGGGGAACAGCAGCGTCTGGCTGCGGATCAGGGCGTACACGCCGACCTTGGTCAGCAGCCCGGCGAACACCGCGGTGACCGGGCTGGGGGCAGTGGGGTACGAATCGGGCAGCCAGAAGAACAGCGGAAAGATGGCGGCCTTGATGCCGAATACGACGATGAGCAGCACGGAGAGTCCGCTGCGGACCCCCGTTGGCAGCTCCGGGATCTTGGTGCTGAGGTCGGCGAGGTTGAGCGTGCCGGTGGCGGCGTAGACCGCGGCGAGCGCGATGAGGAACAACGTCGAGGCGATGAGGCTGATGACGACGTAGGTCATGCCGCTGCGTACCTGATCGGGGCGGCCCCCCAGGGTGAGAAGGACGTAGCTGGCCATCAACATGACCTCGAACGCCACGAACAGATTGAACAGATCGCCGGTCAGGAAGGCGAGGGCGATGCCGGCGGCCAAGATCAGATACACGGGGTGGAAACCGACGTGTTCGTCCTCGGCGCCGGGCTGGCCAATGGCGTAGACGACCACAGCCAACAACATCACCATGGCCACGACGAGCATGATCGCCGCAAGGCGATCGGCGACGAGTGTGATCCCGACCGGGGCCTCCCAGCCCCCGGCGTTCACCGTCGTGATGCCGCGATCATCGACCCGCAACAGGAGCAGCACGCTCAACACCGTGACCCCGCTCAGCGTCACGACACCGATGAGCCGTTGGGCGGTCCGGGAGCGACCCACCCCGATCGACAGCGCGGCACCGAGCAGGGGAAGGAGAATGGGGCCGGCGACGAGGATGGTCATCGTTCGACTCTCTCGTCGTCGAGGCCCTCGCTCCGGCGGACAGCGCGGCGGATCCTGTTGTCCTCGACGTCGTTCTCGACCCGATCGTTGTCCGTGATGCGCCAACTGCGGTAGGCGAGCGCGAGGAGGAACGCGATCGCTCCGAAGGTGATCACGATCGCGGTCAGCACCAGCGCCTGGGGGAGTGGGTCGGCGAACTGTTCGGAATCCCCACCGGCGAAGGCGGGGTCGCCGCCATCGCCGCCCGACGACACGAGCAGGATGTTGACGCCGTGGCCGAGGAGGCCGATCCCGATGATGACCCGACTGAGCTGGCGCCCGAGCACGAGATAGGTGCCGCAGGCGCACAGGAAGCCAGCGGTCACGACCAATAACAGCGTCATGGCGTCTCCTCCCCGTCCTCGACGCCGGCTGAATGTTCGGGTCGGTCGGAGTCCTCGCCGAGCCCCTCGAAGATCATCAACACGAGTCCGACGACGATCAGGTAGACGCCCGTGTCGAACACCGCAGCGGTCGTGAACTTGAGCTCGCCGAGGAGCGGCAGGCGTCGTTGCACCACCGCGTGGTCGAGAGGTCCGTCGCCGGACAGCACCGGCGCCAGGGCCGAGGTGACGGCAACGCCCAGCCCGAGCGACAGAAACGTCCACGGACGGATCCGGATGAGTCGTCGGATCGCCTGGAGCCCGCCGGCGATGTAGCAGAGCGCGATCGCGCCGGCGGCGACGAGGCCGCCCACGAAGCCGCCCCCGGGCTGATTGTGGCCGGCGAACAGGAGGTACACGGACAGCACGAGTGCGCCGTCGAACACCAGTCGGACGGTTGTGTCGAGGATCAGCGAACGTGGCGTTGTCATGGCTCGACCTCGTGCGGGGCGCTTGTGTCCGGCCGCGATGCCGAAAGCGATCGTGGTCGCGTTCCGGCGCGTGCGAGCGCCGTGATGCCGATGCCGGCGGCGACCAGCACCGTGATCTCGCCCAGCGTGTCCATGCCGCGGATGTCGACCAGAATCACGTTGACGATGTTCTTGCCGTACCCCTCCGACAGTGCACGTTCCGACATTGCGCGCGAGACCGGGGCCGCCGAACGCGAACCAGCGGCGGCGATCGCCAGGAGCACCACGAAGACCCCGACCGAGGCGGAGACGGCCACCCTGGCGACTTGGCCCACGACGGGTTGGCGAGGACGCTCGAACCGGTCTGGAAGTCGGCGCAGCACGAGGAGGAACACCACGATGGACAGGGTCTCGACCGCGAACTGCGTGAGCGCGAGGTCGGGGGCTCCCTGGACCACGAAGAGCAATGCCATTCCGTAGCCCACCAGACCCAGCAAGAGCGCCGCGGTGAATCGCCGGGTCGCAATCGTGGCCGCGGTTGCGCCGGCGACCAGCAGGATGGCGATCGGAATGTGGCCGGCGCGGCCGACGAGCGTGGGCCAGCCCGGCCACCACGTTCCCGAGAGCATCGCGGCGGTGGGGGCCACGGCTGCGGTGCCCAGAATGATCGCGGCGTAGATCGGCAGTGACCCCGACTGCACGATGCCGGTGATCTTGGCTGCGCCGCTCACGACTGCCCGCACCGTCGCCTCATAGACCTGCACTCCGGTGACCGTCGGAGCCAATCGGGCCTGCAGCACCGACACACGCTGGCGGGCGCCGAACAGCACGAGCCCCATTCCGAGCGTGCACATCGAGAGCAACAACGGCGTCGAGAACCCGTGCCACAGTGCGAGGTAGGTGCCCGATGTGGGATCAAGCGATCGGGAAGCGTTGTCGACGAGCGTCGACCACAACGCCGGAGCGACCCCGAGCGCGACCGAAGCGGCGACGAGGACCAGCCCGGGCAACACGAATCCGATTGCGGGCCCGTGGTCGATCGCTGGTCGGTCGGTAGTCGCTTCGATCAGGTTCGGCTTGGTGAGCGCGGCGATGAAACGAAGGCTGTAGGCGACCGTGAGTACCGAGCCGGCGACGATGCCGGCGAGGACGATGCGATCGCCGGTGGTTCCGTCCACGAGGGAGGTGTAGGCCTCCTCCTTTGCGACGAAACCCGCCAGTGGCGGTATGGCCGCCATGGAGGCAGCGCTGGTGATCGCCACGACCTTCGTGGCTGTCCATCCGGCGCCGAACAACGGCAGCTCACGAAGATCGCGGGTGTGCGCCTCGTGATCGACGATCCCGACCACCATGAAGAGGGCCGCCTTGAACAGCCCGTGGGCCAGGAGGAGGGCGCAACCGGCAGCGGTCGCCTCCGGCTGACCGATCCCGAAGAGGACCATGAGGAAGCCGAGTTGGCTGATCGTTCCGAAGGCCAACAGCTGCTTGAGGTCGAACGGCCGTAGGGCGCGCAATCCGCCGGCGATCATCGTGGTCAAGCCCACCGAAACGACCAAGGGTCGCCACACACCCACATCGGCGAAGGCGGGCGCAAGCCGCGCAACGAGGTAGATCCCCGCTTTCACCATGGCGGCAGAGTGCAGGTAGGCGCTGATGGGAGTCGGCGCCACCATTGCGCCCGGTAGCCAGCTGTGGAACGGGTATTGGGCCGACTTGGTGAACGCTCCCATGAGGATCAACACCAGAGCAACCGCGGTGGCCGTCGTACGCGGCGGCGACTCGAGGATGTCGCTGAGCCGCAAGGTGCCGGCCTCTTGGCCGAGCACGACGAAACCGCCGAGCATCGCGAGCCCGCCCAAGCCGGTGACGAGTAGGGCGTGAAGCGCTGCGGCCCGCGCTTCGGCGTCGGCATCGTTGATGCCGATCAACAGGTAGGAGGTGATGGAGGTGAGCTCCCAGAAGACGAAGAGCAGCAGGAGGTTGTCGGCAAGGACGAGGCCGAGCATCGACCCGGAAAACAACGTCAACAGTCCGGCGGCTCGCCCAGCAGCGGGCGCGCTGCCGAAGTAGTGCCAGGCGTAGACGAAGACCAACGCCCCGATGCCGGACACGAGCACCACCATCAGGACCGAGAAGGCGTCGAGATGGAGATCGATGGCGAGCCCGAGCTGCGGAACCCACGAGGCGGTGGACGTGACGATGTCGCCGTCGAGCACGCCCCCGGCAACGGAGGCCACTGCCACCGCCGCGATCGCGGGAGCGAGTCCGCCGACGAGGAAGCCCGCCCGGCCGAGTCGGCGCGCGTTGCACAATACGAACAGTCCGAGCACGGCATGTAGGCCGACGAGGATCAGGAGCACGCGTGAGACCCTCGCTCTGGCCGCGCCTGTCCGTGCGGCGCGAGGCTCACTGGTCTCTGGAAGGGTCGCGCCATGGGGTCCTTTGGGGTCGGCAAAGATATCGCCGACCAGACTTCCCGGCACTCCGAATTGCCAACCATAGTCGTTCGGGGCGATCGATGGCCGTCGTCTCGGCCTGCCACCATGGGCAGACCGTGAAGAGCCTTGCGTTGATCCTGAGCACACTTTCGACGCCCCTGCGGCGACGCAACGTGCGACTCCTCGTGGTGTTGCTCGGCGTCTTTGCGGCGTTGGTGGCGCTGTACAGCGCGGTGTTCCACGTGCTCATGGACAACGAGGGCCAATCACACAGCTGGGCGACGAGCGTGTACTGGACGCTCGTCACCATGACGACGCTCGGGTTCGGCGACATCACGTTCCAGTCCGATGCCGGACGCCTCTTCTCGGTGGTGGTCCTGCTGTCGGGCTCGGTGTTCTTGTTGGTCCTGCTGCCGTTCACCTTCATTCAGTTCGTGTTCGTGCCGTGGATGGCACAACGCGATGCGAGCCGTGCGCCCCGACAGCTTTCCCCCGACAGGCGCGACCACATCGTGCTCACCGGGCTCGGCCCCATCGAGGACGCGCTCATCGTTCGGGCTGACCAAGCGGGTGTCTCCTACGTGGTGATGGTTGCCGACCTTGAGGATGCTCTTCGACTGCACGACCGCGGCTACGAGGTGATGGTCGGTGACCTCGACGATCCGGCCTCGTACCGGGCGGCGCGGGTCGAGAATGCAGCGATGGTGGCGGCGACGCGTTCGGACACGACGAACGCCAACATCACCTTCACGGTGCGGGAGATCTCCCCAGACGTGCCAGTGGTGGCCACGGTTTCCAAGGCGGCGTCGGTGGACATCTTGGGCCTCGCCGGGGCCGACGAGGTCCTCCAGCTTGGTGAGATGCTTGGCAACGCGATGGCCGAACGGGCGTTGGCGCCCGACGGAAAGAGCCACGTCATCGGCGACTTCGCCGGTCTCCAGATCGCGGAGGCGAGGGTGGTATCGCCTGACCTCCAGGGTCAAACGCTGGCCCAGGCCGGCCTTCGCTCGGAGTTGGGGGTCGGGATCATCGGCGTGTGGGGGCGGGGAGAGTTCGAGATCGCCGGGCCCGACACCGTGCTCGCTGCGTCGTCGGTGCTGATTCTCGCCGCCACCGCCGCCCAACTCGACGCCTACGACCGTGCCTACGCCGTCGGCCCGGAGGGCACCGAGGCCGTCGTGATCCTCGGCGGCGGGAGAGTGGGTCGGGCAGCCGGACGCGCGCTGGCCGCCAGTGGCACGCCCTATCGCATTGTCGAGCAGCGGGAGGACCGCATTGGCGAGGAGGATCGCTACATCCTGGGAGACGCCGCCGACCTTGCGGTGCTGAAGGCGGCCGGCATCGCTGGTGCCTCCAGCGTGCTGATCACCACTCATGACGACGACGTGAACATCTATCTGGCTATCTACGCCCGCCGACTCCGGCCCGACGCCCGCATCGTTGCCCGTGCCAACCTCGACCGCAACGTCTCGACGCTGTATCGAGCTGGCGCCGACGACGTGCTCTCCTACGCGACCACCGGATCCGCAGCCATCTGGAACCACTTCCGGGGCAACGACACTTTGGTCGTCGCGGAAGGCCTGACCGTGTTCCGCGTCCCGGTGCCGCCGCGGCTTGCGGGATCGACGTTGGCATCGAGCGGGATCCGACGCGATACCGGTTGCAACGTGGTCGCTGTCGAGCAGGGGCGCGTGGTGGTGGGGAATCCGTCGAGCCGGATCCACCTCGACGGCACCGATCACCTCATACTGATCGGCGATTCGGTGGCGGCCGCGGCGTTCGCTCGTCGCCACAGGCATCCACGGCGGAGGGTGGCTCCGAACAGCAGGCTGTGACTGCACGAGTACTCGAACGATCCCAGGAAATGGTGCGACGAGCATCCTTCGATGGTCAGACCCACGCTCGGATCGCCGAGCAGTGCCGGGTGCCGCTCGGCGCAGTCACGAGTGGCCCGATGCGGTCTCGACCGGCTTCACTGGCGCTCGGAGGTCTGCGATGACGGGCCACGGTCCTGAAGAGTCGTCCCCTCCCACCGATGAGCAGCTGGTCAGCCTGCTGAAGGCGCTGGCCGATGTCGATTTCGAGCGCACCGAACCGCCTCCGGATCTGTTCACCGCCATCGCGGCGAGGATGGCCGCCGACAGCGAACCTCGACCGGTTGGCCAGCCCGTCGTCGTCTCGATTGACGAGCGGCGAATCGCTCGACGAATCCGTTTGCCCGCCGCTGCGGCTGCCGGTGTCGCGCTCGTCGCTGGCGTGGTGACAGTGCTCGCAGTCGGCCTCTCATCGCCTCTGGACCGGGTCCTGGCAACAGCCGAGCTCCGACAGCTCGAGCCGTTCGGTTCGGCGGCGGCCTCGGCGAAGCTCGTGATCCACGACGGCCAGACGCACCTGACCATCGACGCGACCGACATGCCCGCGCCGCCGCCGGGGTCGGACTACGAGTTGTGGCTCATCGGTCCCGACGTCAGCAGCCCCCGCTCGCTCGGAACGGTGACCGGCAGTGAGGACGTGGTCATACCGTCGTCGATCGACCCGGGGACGTACTCGATCGTCGACATCTCACTCGAGCTGAGGGACGGCAGCGAACATCACTCGGGCCACAGTCTCCTGCGTGGAGACCTCCGCTGACCTGACGGTGTCAGCCGTCGGCTCGGCCGTACGCTGGTGACATGCTCGTTCGACATCGCTCCTCCGCCCGCCGCACACCGAGAGTCGCTGCAGCGATTGCCTTCGTGCTCATGACCGCTGGCCTCGCTGGTTGCGGGGACAGCTCCGACAGCGGGGGTGCCGCCGAAAGTGGCGTCAGCTCCGAGAATGGCGGCACCTCCGAGAGTGGGGAAGCTACCGAAAGCGGCACCTCCGAGAGTGGCGGCACCTCCGAAAGTGGCGGCACCTCCGAAAGTGGCGGCACCTCCGAAAGTGGCGGCACCTCCGAGAGTGGGGAAGCCACCGAAAGCGGCACCTCCGAAAGTGCCGAGACCGAGGATTCGCCGACGGATGCGATCACGGCGTGGAGCGAGGCGCCGCTCACCGATGTTGACGGGACGGCGTTCACCATTGACGAGTTCGCCGGTCGGCCGGTGTTGGTCGAGAACTTCGCCACATGGTGCTCGAACTGCCGCAAGCAGCTCGAGGACACCCAGCGGGCCGCCGCCACAGCCGGCGACTCGGCGGTATTCCTAGCCCTCAGCGTCGAAACCGATCTCGACCCGTCCGACGTCGCCGACTACGCCAAGAAGAATGGCTTCTCCGACATCCGGTTCGCGGTGATGACTCCCGAGTTCTTGGCGGCGACGAGCGACGCGTTCGGTACGTCGTCGCTGAATCCGCCGAGCACCCCGAAGGTGATCGTCGACGCCTCGGGACGAGCGTCGGAGATGGTCACCGGGTTCGAGAGCCCAGCCGAGATCGAGGCGAAGCTCACCGCGGCGTCGTGAGCGAATACCTAGCCGCCTTCGCCCTCGGGAACGCGGCCATCCTCGGCAACGTCTGCATGCTTCCGCTCTACCCCGGCCTGTTCATCCTGCTCGCCGACCGAAGCCAACGCGGCTACTCGTCGGCCCAGATTCGCTGGCTGGGTGTCGTGGTACTCGCCGGTGTCACCACGGCAATGGTGGGTGTGGGAGCCCTCCTCTACCTCCTGAACCTCGCCTTCGCCGACATCCTCGGCATCGCGCTCCCAGTGCTCTATGGGGCGATCCTCCTTCTCGGCATCGCCATGCTTTTGGGTCGCAATCCGATGGCCCGTATCGCTACCGCTCAGATGCCGGTGCTCAATCGACCGATCGCTGGGGCGTACGTCTACGGACTCGCTCTCGGTCCGCTCACCCTGCCGTGCACCGGCCCGCTCGTGATCTCGGCGTTCGTGTTGGGCGGTGTGCGGGGAACTGGGGCGCTCGCCGACGCGCTCGCGTACTTCGTGTGCTTCAGCCTCGGGTTCGGTTGGCCGCTCGTCCTCCTCCCGTTGCTCGCCTCGACGGTGCAGCAACGACTCACCCGGCTGTTGACGCGACACCACCGGGTCGTCACGTTCGCCTCGGGGCTGCTGCTGGTCGGCATCGCTGTCGTCGGCTGGTACGCCGACATTCGCCCCGAGGCCTGATGAGGGTCCTTCGACCCTGTTTTCGGCTTCCCTGAGCGTGGGATACTGGCGCCAGTTTCCGACGAGTTGAGGTCCAAAGGATGATGGCGTTTCTCCGTGCGTGGTGGTTGAGGATCGTTCTGGTGATCGTCGTCGCACTGGTCGCTATCCAGTTCGTTCCGTACAGCGTGGACAACCCCAAGGCCGCTGACGAGCCGAAGTGGGACAGCGCTCAGACCCGTGAGCTGTTCATGACGTCGTGCGCCGACTGCCACAGCAACACGACGAAGGTGTTGTGGTTCGAGCACGTTGCACCGGTGAAGTGGTACGTGGCGAACCACGTGAAGGAGGGCCGCCACGCGCTCAACATCAGCGAGTGGCACACCAACGCAGGTGAGGGCACCGATGAGCTGATCGAGGAGATCGAGAATGGTTCGATGCCGCCCGACTACTACACGTACTTCGGCCTGCACGGTGACTCGAAGCTGACCCCTGCTCAGAAGCAGCAATTGATCGACGGCGTTCGGGCGACCATGGCGGCCGATCCGCCCGTCGGTGGCGGTGGCGGTGGCTGAGGCTGAGGCCGTTGCCCGGCTGAACGTCGCGGGCGTGGTCCTGTGCTTGCAGCCGGTGACCTGACGTTCCATGTGGTCCGAACTCGAGCCGGTGCTCGTGGCGAGCGCTATCGGGGCGATGATTGGTGCGGAGCGCGAGCGCAGTCATCGGGAGTTTCCTGACCATTTCGGTGGGGTGCGGACGTTCACGGTGCTCGCGCTGGTCGGGTCATTGGCGCGGCTCGTGTCGACCGGGACCGTCGCAGTCGGCCTCGCAGCGGTGGGGGTGCTGATCGCCGCGGGCTCGTGGCGATCGATGAGGGCTCACCCGGGTTCGACGACGGTCTTTGCCAGCCTGGCTGCGTACCTCCTCGGGTCGCTGACCGAATCGCGTCCGCAGCTCGCCATCGGCGTGTCGGTGGTGCTCGTCACGCTGCTCATGTCGAAGGACCGTGTCCACCGGGTGTTGCGGGAACGGGTGACCGACGTCGAGGTCGCGGACGCCGTGAAGTTCGCCATCGTGGCCTTCGTCGTGTTGCCGTTGCTTCCGAATCGAGGCCTGGGGCCCTATGAGGTCCTCAACCCGTTTCGAATCTGGTCGCTCGTCGTGGCGGTCACCGGAATCGGCTGGCTCGGCTACGTCGGGGTGCGCGTGCTGGGCCCACGGCGGGGCCTGCTGGTCAGCGGAGCTGCCGGCGGCTTCGTCTCTGCCAGTGCCACGACCTCGGCGATGGGACGCATTGCTCGTCAGGACCCGGCCCGTTCGAAGTCGGCAGTAGTCGGCGCGCTGATGGCCAGTGTGTCCACGATGGTGCAGCTGCTGTTGGTGGTGGGAGTGGGGTCAACCACCGTGGCTCTGCAGTTGGCCCTCCCCGCAGCGGCAGCGGCGGCCACGCTGCTGGCCGGCGTCCTGCTACTTCTGCGGTCGGCCCGGTCTATCGACGGCGATCAGTCGGAGCCGCGAGAGGAACCGGCCGAGCAGTCCCCACCAGACGCGACCGTCAGGGCGTTCGCGCTGCGACCGGCGCTCATCCTCGCAGCGGTGATCACGACGACGGTCCTACTGTCTCGATGGGCGTCGGACCACCTCGGCCGCAGCGGCCTCGTCGGGATTGCGGCGCTGTCCGGGCTGGCCGACGGCCATGCCGGGGCGGTATCGGCGGCGACGCTGGCCGCGAAGGGCGAGATCTCGACGGCGGCAGCGGTGTGGGCTGCCGGGGCCTCGATCGGCACGAACACCGTGGTGAAGTTCGCCCTGGCGTTCATATCGGGCGGTAGGCGCTTCGGGAGGGACTTTGCGGCGAGGATGATCCCAGCGGTGATCGCCTTCGTCGTCGCCCTGCTGGTGATGATGTAGCCGCGTCGCGTGTCCGATTCCGGGGTCGCCGATCGTCGCGATCAGTGAGGAAGCGGGTGCCGAGCCGGACCACCGCTACCGATGACGCGTCGGGGCGAGATGAGCCAAGCTGGTGGGATGAAACGCATCTGGGGAATCATTGTTGTCGTCGGAACATTGCTGGCCGGAGCCTGTGCACCTCCGTCGCTCGCCCCGAACGGATCCATCCCGCAGAACGCCAACTATCTCTCCAATGGACTGATTGTGGACGGCGACTCGTTGTGGGTGGCGGACCTGTTGGGCCAGCAACTGATCAAGTT
>Ga0105047_10005356_pt1 | contig 22065 bp, 17 predicted proteins | sample MAT04_FD_78384 | JGI IMG/M metagenome (GOLD analysis project Ga0105047, IMG submission 78384) | Freshwater microbial communities from Lake Fryxell liftoff mats and glacier meltwater in Antarctica - MAT-04 (megahit assembly) | ecosystem: Environmental > Aquatic > Freshwater > Ice > Liftoff... | reverse complement strand
TGGAACCGGCAATCCAGACTCCAGGAGTTGGGCAAAGCCCAGGATCGCGTTGAGCGGCGTACGCAGTTCATGGCTCATGCTGGAGAGAAAATCCGACTTCGCGCGATTGGCCTTCTCGGCGATTGCGATCGCACTTTCCAACTCGATGTTCTTGTCCTGCAGGATGCGATCAATCAGCTTTCTATTGGTGATGTCATGGGTCACGCCAAGTACGGTCTCCACTACTCCGGACTCATTGAACTCGGGGACCAGCAGAAATGAAAAATGTCGAAACCCCTGGGAGGTCGGAATAGAAAAGTCGATGGATTTGGGAACCTCTTGGTCAAACACGTGATGAATTGCATTTTCCCATTCGCCACACAGCTGTTCCGGCATACCCAGTTCGTGGATGGTTTTACCGAGAATTTCTGCCATCGGGAGACCCGCGATATTCTCGAAAACGGAGTTGACAAATACAAAGTGGAGTGGCCGATCAAAGCGCGTCAGCCCGTCCGGGATATTTTCCGTCAAACTGCGCAGTTCGCGCTCCCGCCAAGCCAGCTCCTGGGTTACCCGTACTTCAGCCGTGCGGTCGACGCCATGCACAAAAATGCCCTCCACCTGACCATCGGCTGCGCGCAAGGGTAAATACGAGAAGTCGACAAAAATATCGGTCATTGTTCCGCCTGGCCCACGCCGCAGACTGACGGGCATGGACTTGGCTTCAAACGGCTTACCCGTGCGGTAGACCTCTTCGAGCAAGGCAGGAAAAGGCTGATCGCCAAGCTCCGGAAGTGTCTCCATTAGGGTTTTCCCGATGATGTCTGGACCACGCCCGATCAGGTCAAAGTACGCTCGGTTGGCTAACCGAAAAATAAAGTTACCCCCTTCCAAAACGGCCGAAAATGACGGCATCATCTGCATCATCTGCGACAACTGCAGCTCTTTGGCCAGCAGATTTCCTTCTGCCCGAGCATGCTCCACGGAAGCCCAGGTGCGTTCGCCAATTTCCTGCGCGATCCATATATCTTCAGGAATCCATTCACGTGGTGTTTTTTGGTGAATGCAGAGAACTGCAGCCAGACTGCCGCTTCTCATTATTGGAATAGCCAGATAGGCACCGATCTCCATCTGGGCATAGGCCGCTTTTTCGGTCTCCGTGTAGGCACTATCGCCAGGCATGTCGGTCACCACAATGTTTTCCCCCGACGCCAAAGCGGCCAAAAGCTTGGGGCCATAGTCGATCAGGCTGTAGCGACCCTCGATCTGCCGCACGCCGCTGGCGTAGCTCTGCTCGATCACGAAGCATCCTTCACCCACCACTTCGCCGTACATGACCCTGTTGGCCTTGAAGTACTCGCCCACCAAGCGGGAGGCTACGCGTTTGACCACCCGTTCGTCCCTCAGGTCGCGCGTGGCGTAGCGGAATGCACTACGGAACGTCTCGCGTCCAGCCACCCGCCTCAGAACTTCTTCGCGCTGTCGGAGTTCGCGCGCCATGGCCCAGATCTCACACGCGTTTTCAACCGCCCGGCTCAAGGCATGCGGGCTGCTCCAGTCTTTACCAAAGTAGTCTTGCGCGCCAGCGCGCAGCGCACGTCGGCCGTGTTCCCGATTGGTGCCACCGGTGATTACGACCACCGGGCACACCGGTATACCGTGTGGCCCTGCAATCGCAGCCAGCACCTCGGGCGCATCCATTTCCGGCAGGTTGTAGTCGAGCACCATGCAGTCGGGCGGCACTGCCGCGCCCAGCGCCGCCTGGATGCCCGCATATGCTGTTCCAGCCTCGATGAAGCTCAGGCGCCGGTCAGAACCCTTGAGCAGCATGCGGCGAATTTCGGTGCGATCTTCGGGGCTGTCGTCGACGATCAGGACGCACCAGGGCTTCAAAATTTCTTTCTCTGCGTACAGCATCAATCGACTTTCACCAAGGTGGCATCCAGCATAACGCTGTCAAGCCAGTAGTGCATCAGGGAACGAAGCAGCAATAAATACTGGTCATGGCGCACCGGCTTGACGTGGTACGCGTTGGCACCTGCCTGATAGCAAAACGCCACATCTTTGGGATTGGCCGAGGTCGTGAGGACCACCACGGGAACTTTCTTCAGGCGTGCATCGGTCTTGATGTGCACCAGAGCTTCCCGGCCATCGATACCATGTGAATTGAGGTCCATCAGGATCAGCGCGGGCAATAGCGGCAGATGCCCGTCACCGTCACCACGACCCTCGCCACGCAGCATCGCCAGGCAGTCACCGCCTGAAACGGCTCGGTGAATTGCCCGGGTCACGCCGACCGCAGCAGCAACCTCGCGCAGCGTGTCGAAGTCTTCGTCGGAGTCTTCCACCACCACAATCGGCGCAGCAAAAGTTGATGGGGTGCTAGTTGTCATCCGCAGCGCTCAGGGTAAAGAAGAATGTGCTTCCCTCGCCAGCGATGGATTCAAGCCAGACCTGTCCGCGATGGCGCTCCACCAGCTTGCGCACAATCGTCAATCCGGCGCCGGTTCCGCCACCGAAGTCCTCCCGGCCGTGCAGGCGCTTGAACATTTTGAACACCTGATCGAAGTGGCGGGATGCAATGCCGATGCCGTTGTCCCGGACGTAATACACGGTTTGCCCTTTGGCCTCGGCAGGGAAGGCGCTGCGAAGTGATGCCTCTTGCGCGCCCACATAACCGACTTCAACACATTTGGAGTCCTTGTCGTTGTATTTGATGGCATTCGAAAGCAAATTGACCAGCACTTCGCGAACCCGCACGCGGTCGCACATGGCCGAAGGCAGCGCCCGTGGCGCGACAATCTGGGTGCGGCCATCGTCGGTGCGCGAGCCAACCATCTCGATCGCTTCGGCCAGCACTTCGTTCATATCCACGTTTTCAAGCGTCAGCTCTTCCCGGCCGACGCGCGAAAAATGCAATAGTGAGTCGAGCAGGCTGTCCATCCGCAAAGTCAGGCGCATCAAGCCGTCAAGCTTGCGTTTTTCGTCTTCATTGGCCGGCGTCGCCTCCATCATCTGTTGGGCGTATTTATAAATGCCGCGCAGGGGCTCTTTCAGGTCATGGCTGGCCACGTAGGCAAAGGCATCCAGCTCTTCATTGCTGCGCGCCAAGTCGGCATTCAGCCCGGACAGTCGTTCCGCACGGACAATGACCAGCTCCATGATCAGCGCCCGCAGACGCGCCACGGCGTCAATTTCAACTTGCAGCCAGGGCGTTGACTGTAGGTGAACCGATTCGCTGAACAGCTCGAAACTGCGCCGGGGCGTCAGGCGCGGACCATGGGGGCCGGTTACCTGCGGCTTGTCGCGGGGATTGCCTCCCCAATTCACGGTCTTTTGCACCTCGGGCCGAAACCACATCATCAGGTTCTGGCCGCTGCGTGACAGCGGTGCAGCCAGCACCCCGCTGGCGACATCGGCAAAGGCAGCGCCAGCGGGGTAGTCGGCCGCGAGCGCGTGCGTGGCATAGACGGAGCTGGCCACCGACCCGCCTTCAAGCCGGGCAACCAGCCAATGCCCGAGGGCCTGCAACTGCAATTCAGTGGGTGTCTGGCCGACCAGCCACCAGCGGTCACGGTGAAATAGCGCCGCTCCGCCCGCGTGCATGGCACCCAACAGCGATGGCTCGCCATCCGTCATGGAAGCCAGACTGTCTGTCTGCGCGGCGATGCTGAGAAGCTGTTGGTTGACCTCGTCCAAGCGAAGACGGTAGGCTGCGTTTTCGCGGTCTTCGATCGCACGATGCTGCAGTGAAGCGACCTGCGCCAGGAATTCGCAGGCTGCGCGCAACTCGTAGGGCACATGGTGCGGGCCGCTGTAGTGGTGGCAGGCTATCAGCCCCCATAGCATGCTGTCCCGGCGCAGCGACATCGTCAAGCCAGCTGATACGCCCATGTTTTGCAGGTATTCGGTGTACATGACTGATACGCCCCGCAGCGCGCAAAACGTCATATCCACCGGCTTGCCGGTGTCGGGATTAACGAGCGGCGTCATCTCGGCCAGTGCACCTTGGATGTCAGGCACCGGGCGAATCCAGGTTTTGGCGAAGATATCGCGCGCTGGTTTCGGAATGTCTTCGGCCGGGTAATGCAGGCCCAGCCAAGGGTCCAGATCGCTGCGGCGACTTTCGGCAAATACCTCCCCATGGTTGTCCGCATGGAGTTTGTAAATCATCACCCGGTCCAGACCCGACAGAAGACGCACTTCGTCGGCGAGCGCTTGGCAAAAATTCTTCACCGTGTCGGCGGTCTGCAGCCGAGCCACTGATTTCTTGATGAACGAGTAGTAGTCGGGATCATGGCGACGGCCAGGCGCCGCGGGAACGGAGCCCGTGGCCGTACCTGTCTCGGGTTGGCTTTGGGTGGCGGCCTCGAATTCCAACAGCGCCGCGCCATCGATGGTGTGCAGCGTTGCATCCAAAGCGACAAGCTGCCCATTGGCAGGTAGCGTGAAGGCGTATATCGGGTTACGGTCGGTCGGCTCGGTCGCCAAGATACTGCGCAGCCGGGCTGCTCTCTCATCACCGACGACGGTCGCAACGCTATGACCCAGCAGTTCGCGAGGCTCATGGCCCAGGATGGCCTGGGTGTTTTCGCTCGCCTGCAAGACCGACAGGTCGGACGGGCGCAACACCAGCAACGCCCCATGAGCCTGGATGCAACCAGGCGTGCGCACCGGTTCAGAGTCGCAGTTCGTGATGTTCAAGCCATGGCGCTTGATGCTGTAAGGCTGCGCGTCCCATGGCGCGGAACTACCCACTTCTGGCGTCAGGTTTTCATGCATGGAGAGTGGTTCCGTTTTCTGTCTGTTTTTGGAGTGATTCACACCAGCCACGCAGTCTCGCAAAGGTGGTAACCGCGTTGGTCACGATGGTGTTTTCGGTCTCGGTGTCTGGCGCGCCATTGACGAGCAGTTGCCGCATGCCCTGCCACATCATCCCCGTGTCGTCGCCATAGCCCTCAAAAAAACTGCCGCCGGTGATTGCAGTGATGCCTAAGGCGGCCCGGATATGCTGGGTAATGATCCGACCGCCCAGCGTCGCACCTTCCATCACATACACGCAGCCCAGAACCTCGGCTTGGGTGCCCAACGGCGGCAAATTGCGGCAGAGCGGCAGCGCTTCAGTCCGCGCGCCGAGATTCTGAAGGTCTTGTCGCAGAAGGGCCGTTTTGTTCAACCGCCCGGCCAGCGCCACCCGCGTTGCCGGCGGCAAGGTCAATTCACGCAATTGCAGCGCCTTTTCCATCGGCGCGTAAAAGCCATAGAACTGTTCAAGCCGCTGGCGGTAGTGTTCTTTCGTGAGCGAGACGCCCAATAAGTCAAGGACCCGCTCGACCGCATCGTGCTCACCTCGCGTTTCTAGCCGCAGCCGGGACAGAATCGGGGACGGCGCGACCGCCAGAGATATTGACTCCTGCTGACTCCCAGGATCGGTGACTACAGAAGTGGCCATAAGCTATCCCTTGGTTAGAGCCGTTGAACAGAGAGCCCAAGGGTGATCTCAATGGCACCTAGCGTACCACTCAGGACGCTGTCTATGTTCGATACAGAACATATCTAAATGGGGCTGCGGGTCGGAAACGGACTGTCGACAGCCTGAAGCCAGATGTCCGCTACGGCCGACTAGCAACCATACCCAATCCGTGTTGACGACTCTAATTGTGCGGAATAAGTAGCGGTCAATAAAGAGACGCTACTCCACGGTCACACTTTTGGCCAGGTTACGCGGCTTGTCCACGTCCGTGCCGCGTGCGCAGGCGGTGTGATACGCCAGCAGCTGCAGCGGCACCACATGCAGCAGTGGCGACAGGGCACCGTAGTGTTCCGGCATGCGAATCACATGCATGCCGTCGCCGTTTTCAATACGCGTATCGGCGTCGGCCAGCACATACAGCACGCCGCCGCGGGCGCGCACTTCGTGCAGGTTGCTCTTGAGCTTTTCCAGCAGCGCGTCGTTGGGCGCCACCGTTACCACGGGCATCTCGCTGGTGACCAGCGCCAGCGGGCCGTGCTTGAGCTCGCCGGCGGGGTAGGCCTCGGCGTGGATATAGGTTATTTCCTTGAGCTTCAAGGCGCCTTCCATGGCAATGGGGTAGTGCATGCCACGGCCCAGAAACAGCGCGTTTTCCTTTTTCGCAAAGTCTTCCGACCAGCTGATGATTTGCGGCTCCAGCGCCAACACGGCCTGCAATGCCGACGGCAGGTGGCGCATCGCCTTGAGGTGTTCCTGTTCGGCCGCTTCAGTCAAATGCCCCTTGGCCTGCGCCAGTGCCAGCGTGAGCAAAAACAGCCCGGCCAGCTGGGTGGTAAAGGCTTTGGTCGATGCCACACCAATCTCAACGCCCGCACGGGTCACATAGGCCAGGCTGCACTCGCGCACCATGGCGCTGGTGGCCACATTGCAGATGGTCAGCGTGTGCTTCATGCCCAGGCTTTGGGCGTGGCGCAGGGCGGCCAGGGTGTCGGCTGTTTCACCCGACTGGGTGATGGTGACCACCAGGGTTTTGGGATTGGGCACAGAGTCGCGGTAGCGGTATTCGCTGGCCACTTCCACCTGTGTGGGAACCTTGGCGATGCTCTCCAGCCAGTACTTGGCGGTGCAACCACTGTAGTAGCTGGTGCCGCAGGCCAGTATGAGCACGTTGTCGATTTCGGCAAACACCTTGTGGGCGTTGGCGCCCGGCGCGTGGTTCATTTGCTGGTCGAACAGCTCGGGCACGATGCCGTCCACGCCTTCGAGCGTGTCGGCAATGGCGCGTGGCTGCTCAAAGATCTCTTTTTGCATGTAATGGCGATACGGGCCCAACTCGGCGGCGCCGCTGTGCGCCAGCACGGTTTTTACGGGACGTTGCGCGGGTGCGACCGGCTTGCGGGCCTTGTCCAGAAGCCAGTATTTGCCGAGCTGAATGTCCACCACATCGCCTTCGTCCAGGTACACGATCTGGTCGGTCACCCCGGCCAAAGCCATGGCGTCGCTGGCCAGAAAGTGCTCTTGGCCGTCTTTACCCACACCCAGAATCAGGGGTGAACCGGCGCGTGCGCCAATCAGGCGGTGCGGCTCGTCCTTGCAAAACACCGCGATGGCGTAGGCACCATGCAGCTGAACCGTGGCCAGCTGCACGGCTTCGAACAGGTCGCCGTCGTACAGGCTGTCCACCAGGTGCGCAATGACTTCGGTATCGGTCTGGCTGACAAACACGTAGCCTTTGGCCTTGAGGCTGGCGCGCAGTTCGTCGTGGTTTTCAATGATGCCGTTGTGCACCAGCGCGATGCGGCCAGGGCGCTGGTGTGCATCCAGACCCGGTCCGTGGCTGAAATGCGGATGGGCGTTGCTGACCGAGGGCACGCCGTGCGTGGCCCAGCGGGTGTGGGCGATGCCAATCAGGCCTTCCAGCTTGGCTTGTCCATCAACGCCGGCCACCTGCGCGGCCAATTCTGCCACCCGCGAGGTGCTGCGCGCGCGGCTCAAACCGGAGTGCTCGGCATCGGCACCTTGCGCGTACACCGCCACACCGCATGAGTCATAACCGCGGTACTCCAGACGCTCCAGGCCCTGAACCAGCACGGGGACAATATTGCGGGTTGATACCGCGCCGACGATTCCACACATAGCCACACTCCGTAAATATTCGATAGTGGGGCGATATTAGGCACTCCGATAAGAAATTAATTGTCTAATTTCTTTAAAAATTGGCTAATAATTTCATGATTAATAATTTATCAACATTTATTTCATAAAATTTATATAAATGGAACAAATAGTCATCGATAACGTGGATGTTCAGTTGTTGGCCCAATTGCAACACGATGCCAGCCTGAGCAACCAAGCCCTGGCCGAGCGGGTGCACACGTCGCCACCCACCTGCCTGCGCCGGGTCAAACGGCTGCGCGAGGCGGGCCTGATTGAGCGCCAAATCGCCATCCTCAACCCGGAAAGACTGGCCGCAACGATCGGTTTTGGCCTGACGGCCATCGTTGAAATCACGCTGGACCGGCAAGATGCCCAGGCGCTGGAGCAATTTGAAGTGAGGGTAGCGGCGGACGCTGCCGTGCAGCAGTGCTACCGCGTGTCCCCCGGCCCCGACTTTGTGCTGGTGGTGCATGCCGCCCACATGCCGGACTATCTGGCGCTGGCGCAACGGCTGTTCACCAGCGACGCCAATGTGCGCAATGTGAAGGCCTTTTTTAGCGTGAAGCGCAGCAAGTTCGGCGCGGTACTTCCACTGACGAAATAAGCCCGTAGCCCTCGTGGAATATGCGCGACCAGCTATGTTTTCAATAGCAACTTCACGCAGCACCCACCATCCACCACGCCTTCAGAATCCACTGCGCCACCCATGCGCTGCATGATCTTGCGCGTCAACGCCAGCCCCATGCCGATGCCGCCAAACTCGCGCGGGCTGTGTACGCGCCCAAACGCTTGGAATAGCCTGTCCTGCATGGCGGGGTTGTAGCCCACGCCGTTGTCTCGCACCTGCAACGCAAAAAATCCGTCGGATTCGCCCGGTTGGGCGGTCACCGTAATCACCGCTGGCGTGCGCGGCGCAGTGAACTTGAGCGCATTGCCCAGCACGTACAACAGCGCCTGGCGCAGCAAGGCGGCGTCGGCCTGCACCACCGGCAAATCGCTGGCAATGCGCCAGTTCACCGCCCGCCCGGGATGTTGCTCTGCCAGCTCCGCACACACGCCCTGCACCAGCGCTTGCAAGGGCACGGGGCCCAGCGCAACGGGCAGCGTGCCAACGCGTGCCAGCTCCGCCAACCCATCCAGCAGCACACCCAGGTGGCGTGCCGAGTCGGTGATGGTGGACAAAAAGCCCTGCACCTCCGCGCCCAGCTGCGGGCCCGCGTCCTCCTGCACCAACCGGGCAAACGACACGATATGGCGCAGCGGGGCACGCAAGTCGTGCGACACCGTGGCCGTGAATGCCTGCATGGCTTCGCGCTGCGCCGCCAGTTCGGCTTCCAGTGCGGCAATGCGGGCGTCGGATGCATCAGCCATGGGCGACTTCTCTGGCGTCACGCCTTGGGCGCCTTTTGGGGGCGCGAACAGTTGGCAATGCTTACCTGCTTGCCGCGCGCCACGCTCAGGGCGCCAGCCGGCGTGTCTTTCGTGATGGTGGAGCCACCGCCCACGGTGCCACCCGCACCAATCGTCACCGGCGCCACCAGTACGCAGTTGCTGCCGATATGCACGTCCGCCTCAATCACCGTGCGGTGTTTGTTGGCGCCATCGTAGTTGGCGGTGATGCTGCCCGCGCCATAGTTCACCCGCTCACCCACGGTGGCGTCACCCAGATAGGCCAGGTGATTGGCTTTGGCACCCGCGGCCAATGTGGAGTTTTTGACTTCCACAAAGTTACCGATGTGCACTTCTGCGCCCAGCCGGGCACCGGGACGCAAGCGGGCAAACGGGCCAATCAGCGCACCGGGGCCCACGGTCACACCCAGCTTTTCGCCATCAATATGGGTAAAGGGATGGATCACCGCGCCGGCTTCGATGATGGCGTTGGCAATCACGCAATTGGCACCAATCTTCACGCCCTCGCCCAGGTTGACCTGGCCTTCAAACACGCAGTTGACATCAATGCTCACGTCGTGGGCGCATAGCAGGTCACCCCGCACATCAATGCGCGCCGGGTCCGCCAGGCGCACGCCCTGCTCCATCAGCTGGTGAGCCACGCGCCGCTGGTAAGCCCGCTCCAGTTCTGCCAGCTGCACGGGGCTGTTGACACCGGCCACCTGCACCGCGTCGTCGATCTTGTGCGCCACGACCGTCACGCCATCGGCCACGGCAAACTTCACCACATCGGTCAGGTAGTACTCCCCCTGGGCGTTCTGGTTGTCCAGACGCGCCAGCCAGGGTTTCAGCAGCCGTGCCGGCACCGCCATGATGCCGCTGTACACCTCATGGATCGCCAGCTGTTCGGGCGTCGCATCCTTTTGTTCAGCAATCGCGCGCACCGCGCCCTGCGGGCCGCCCTCGCGCACGATGCGGCCATAGCCCGTGGGGTCAGAAAAATCGATGGTCAGCAGCGCCAGTTTGTCTCCGCCACACGTCGCCACCAGCGCACGCAGGGTGTCGATGCGGGTCAAGGGCACATCGCCCGAGAGCACGACCACGATGCCGTCATCGGCCAGCTCAGGCACCGCCTGCTGGACGGCATGACCGGTACCCAGTTGTGGCTCCTGTCGTACGAAATTAATGCCCAATCGGCCTGCAGCCCCCGTATCCATTGCGCAGGCTGCTTCTACTTCCATAGCACCATGGCCGGTAATAACGACTGCCTTGCGGACCTGCAAAGCCCCTGCAGTGTCCAGCACATGGCGCAGCAGCGAGCGACCGGCCAGCGGATGCAGCACCTTGGGCAATAGGCTTTTCATGCGTGTGCCTTTACCGGCCGCCATAATGACCACGTCCACCGCAGCGTCCTTGCCTGCGGCCTGTTTTGTATCTGTTGCTGATGTCACTTGCATGTCCCTTTTGATGCGTCCTGGTCTGAGTAGCTTGGTCCGATGGGGGTCCATTATCGGGGTGCTGATCGCCACCCTGTCGGTGGTCGGCTGCAGCGCTGTGCGCCTGGGCTACAACAATGCGCCCAATCTCACTTACTGGTGGCTGGACCGCTATTTTGATTTCGACACGGCGCAGGGTGATCGCCTGCAAGCCGATTTGCAGGCCGCCCTGGACTGGCACCGAAAAGAAGAACTCCCCGTGCTGGCACTGCAACTCAACCGACTGCAGAGTGATGCTGCGAAACCAGTCACGTCCGAGCAGTTGTGCAGCCTGTACGCGACCCTGCGTGAACGCGCAGAAGCGCCATTGAAACGCCTCTTGCCCACGATGGCAGCCATTGCACCCACCCTGCAAGGCGCACAGCTGGAACACGCAGCCCGGCAGTTTGACAAGCGCAACCGCGAATGGCGCGAAGAGTGGATGGATGGCACACCGGGCGAGCGCGCAGAGCGCCGCACCAAACAACTGGTAGACCGCGCGGAGTCGTTTTACGGGTCCCTCGATTCCAGTCAGCGCAGCCTGATCAGCGCGTTCGTCACCGCCTCCAGTTTTGATGCAGCCACCCAGTACCGCGAAACCCAACGCCGCCAGCAAGACACGCTGCAAACCCTGCGCGGCCTCACCGTCAGCTCACCCACACCCGTGCAGGCCCAAGCCGAAGTACGTGCCCTGCTCGATCGAACCCTGAACCCGCCGGACCCAGCCTACCGCCAATATCGGGACCGGCTGGTCGCCGAAGACTGCGCGGGCTTTGCAGCCCTGCACAACAGCATCAACAACCGCCAGCGCAGCAAGCTCATCGACACGCTGCGTGGTTATGAAAACGATGCACGGGCTCTCGCCACTCAGGGCTGATTGGCTTTCAGTCCGTGCATGACACGGCCACGCCCCGCAGCAACTGGCCGCCCGCACAGGCCGCTTGAACCAGGGCTAAGCGCAGATCCCGCAAGGGCTGCACCACCGCCACCTGCCAGCGGGAACCGCTGTGGGCGCTCACCGGCAATCGGGCAGGCTGGGTACTCCACACAAAGCAGGCGGGCCCTTGGGCGGCCAGGTCCCACGACTCAATCACCACGCGTTGCCCGGGCCGCAACACCAGACGTTCACCCGCCTGGAGCACCAAGTCACCCGCATGGTTGGCAGGCCCCGCGTGCGGGCCATCCAGCGTGGCCCAGATGCGACCTTGCGACACCCGCAGTTCTGCGGCCTCACGCGGCTGCAAGGTCAACGCGCGACCCGCACCCAGGCGCCAGCTGATGGACCCCTCCCCGCAGGCCAGTGCCGACGATTGTTGCGATTTTTGAACGAGTTGAGCAGCCATGGTGTTCTCCTGGTGAAGACAAACGATTGATAAAACCATCAATCTGGCACTGAATGATCGCGCTACGGCCCTTGGCAGTCCAATGAAAACGCGCTACGCTATTGATGCGTTTATCGAATGAATAGTCATGCAACAACCTCCCACCCCCATTCGCTCCCGCAGCATCGCCGCCGGGCACTTGCGTGCCTTTCTAGCGGTGGCACGGCACCTGAACTTTCGCGCTGCAGCCGAAGACTTGGCGCTGACCCAGTCGGCTGTGAGTCGACAGATTCAGTCACTGGAAAGCGAGATTGGCGTCAGTCTCTTTTTGCGCCACACGCGGTCGGTGGAGCTCACCGGCGCGGGCACCCAGTTGCTGCGTGCCGTCACACCCTCGCTGGAGCGTATTGACAGTGCGGTGCGGCTCATTCGCCAGAGCGCCGGTCGCAAAAGCGTGTCCATCAGCACCTGGGCGTCATTTGCCTCCATGTGGCTGATTCCGCGGCTGGAGTCGTTTCAGCATGCGCACCCTGACATTGATATTCGCATTGACGCCACCGACACCTCGGTGGATCTGGAAACCTCCGATGTGGATCTGGCCCTGCGCTATGCCGTGCCGACCCACATGCCCGCACAGGCGCAGCGCCTGTTTGGCGAACAACTCACACCAGTGGCCAGCCCCTGGCTGCTCAAAAGCGGCCCGCGCCTCAACAGGGCGCAGGATCTGACGCAATTTGCGCTGGTGGAGGCGGGCGACGCGTACCGCAGCCAGCACATGGAATGGCTCACCTGGCAACGCTGGCTGGACGCCCAGGGCCTCAAACGCTTTGAGCCCAAGCGCTGGCTGTATTTCAACTACGCCCACCAGATTGCACAAGCCGCGCTGACCGGTCAGGGCGTGGCACTGGCCCGCATGCCGCTGATTGCCGACAGCCTGGCGAGTGGTGACCTGGTAGAAGTGTTGCCGGGCACGCGGCTCGAGTCACCCCTTGCCTACTGGCTGATCGTGGGGCCGCGCAGCAGCCAGCGGCCCGAAATCAAGGCATTCTGTGAATGGCTTCGAGCGCAGGCGCAGGCCACGCGCCAGACCATTGGCGAGGTGCCGGACCCCGACACCCGCGACGGCCTGGACTGACGGCGCCCAGACCTTCCGATTCTCAAAGAATCGCGCTGGGTTTTTCGCCCCGTTCGTACACCACATGGGCACGGCCCACGATCAGCGGGTCCAGCTTGCCCATGTGCTGCAGGTCTTTGGTTGCATAGGGCAGCTTGTGCAACACATAGCGCATGGCATTCAGGCGTGCGCGCTTCTTGCAGTCACTCTTGATCACGGTCCACGGAGAGTCGGCCGTGTCGGTCTCAAAAAACATGGCCTCCTTGGCCAGGGTGTAGTCCTCCCACTTGTCCAGCGAAGCCAAGTCCACGGGGCTGAGCTTCCATTGCTTGAGCGGGTGGCTCTCACGCTCCTTGAAGCGGCGGCGCTGTTCCTTGCGGCTCACGCTGAACCAGAACTTGATGACATGCACGCCGCTGCGCACCAGATGGCGCTCAAACTCGGGCGTCTGGCGCATGAACTCGCTGTATTCCTCGGGCGTACAAAAACCCATGACCCGCTCCACACCGGCACGGTTGTACCAACTGCGGTCCAACAGCACAATTTCGCCACGCGTGGGCAAGTGCTGCACATAGCGCTGAAAGTACCACTGGCCGCGTTCAATATCGCTGGGCTTTTCCAACGCCACCACCCGTGCACCGCGTGGATTCAAATGCTCCATGAACCGCTTGATGGCGCCGCCCTTGCCTGCCGCATCGCGGCCCTCAAAGAGAATGACCACGCGCTGCCCGGTCTCCTTGACCCAGGCCTGCAGCTTGAGCAACTCCACCTGCAGGCGAAACTTCTCTTTTTCATAGCTGCTGCGCCGCATGAGGTTGCGGTAGGGGTAGCCGCCATCGCGCCAGTCGGGGGTGAGTTCATCGTCCGGGTTGGCGGTGCCACTGGCTTCATCGGACGCAGACCCGTCCTTCAAGGCCGCGCGCAGCACGCGCGCGTCGTCGGGTGACGCGCCTTCAAACATGGCACGCAGCGCCTTGGCCCGCGCAGCCGGAGTTCCGGGGGCGTCGGGCCGCACCAGCTCCAGCACAGCCGCAACGGCCTTGCCTTGTGCGGCTGCGGTGGCCTCTTTGGCGACAAAATTTTCCAGCGCCTTTGCACGGGTGGTGGGCGCAATGTCGCCACGGGAGGTCGCGCGCTTGATCGGTGCGGCCACAGGGGCGGTTTTTGGGGTGCTGCGGGCTTTGCGCGTCTTGGCTGGTGCGTCTGGCATGGTGAGGGCTCTCCTAAAAAAACCATGCTACGACCCCCAACACCCGGTGACCTTGATCAAAGTCAAATGTCTGTCACGCAACCGTCACACCGGCCACACCACTCCAAAATCATTGAGGATGGCATCCAGCGGCATGTCATGCGGCTCGGGCTCGAAATCCGGTACAAAACCCACACCAAAACCCAGTCCGACGGTGAAGGGCCGGGGCTCCAGGGTGGACAGCATGCGGTCATAAAACCCCCCGCCATAACCCAGCCGGTAGCCGCCGGGGCCGTAGCCCACGCAGGGGGCAAACAGCAGCGTGGGTACGATGACTTCCGTGTCTTTGGGCTTGGGGATGCCGTAGGCGTCTTCTTCCATCGGGCAGCCCGGGTACCACGCGTGGAACGTCATGGTCTTGTGTTCCTTGTTGACTACCGGCAGGCCGATGCGGCGCGGTTGCGGCTCGTCGAGCAACTCGCCGTCTTCCTTCCACCGGTGCAGGGCTGGCAGGGGGTCAAACTCGCCTTTGATTGGCCAGTAGGCTCCAATCACCGTGTCGGGCCGGCCCACCAGCCAGATACGCATAACCCGCTGCAATAAGTCGGCCTGCTGTAGCCGGTCGGGCATGTTCAGGCGTTGTTCAAGCAGTTCCTTGCGAAGGGCCTTTTTGGCCGCCGCTTTCATATCTTGCGAGTTGTCCATAATCTCCACATGCAGTTTTCAGCCATTCTGACATCGATCACCCTTGTGAGCGCCCTGATGTCGCTCACCGCTCCTCCAGCATACGCGCAGGTCCGGGACAACACCCGCGCCGACGATACGGTGCTGGAGATGGCGCAAGCCTACAAGCAACGCGACCGCAAACGCCTGACGGCCTTGCTGCCACAGGTTCGTGGCCACGTGCTGGAACCCTGGGCCGCTTACTGGGACCTGTCCGCCCGTCTGGATGGCGCCAGTGCCCAGGAGATTCAGGATTTCGTTACCCGCTACAGCGGCAGCTACCAGGAAGACAAGCTGCGCACCGAATGGTTACTGCAGTTGGGTAGAAACCGCGACTGGGTCAGCTTCAACCGCGAATACCCGCTCTACCGCATGAACGATGACCGCTCGGTGCGGTGTTACGCGCTCCTGGCAGAGCACCTGAGCAGCGGCGTGGACAACACCGCCCAGGTCAGGGAAGCCTGGTTGCCCCTGAGAGAAGCGGACGAAGCCTGTGCCAGCGCCGCCGAACAATTGGTGAAAGACCACACCACGTCCAAGCAGATGGTGTGGCAACGTGCCCGCCTGGGCATGGAAAACGACCGCCTGCGCGCGGTCACCCAGGCGGTGGGCATCGTGAGCCCCATGTCCGTCCGAACCGTCAGCGAGATCTACCTCAATCCCGGCAAATACCTCAACGACAAACTCACCGCACTGCAACCCAAAACCCGCGAACTGGTTTCTCTGGCCCTGATTCGCCAGGCCTATCTGGAACCCTCCGAGGCCGCAATTGAAGTGGACAAGCTGCGCTGGAAGGCGCAGCTAACCCAGGAGGAGCGCAGCTGGATCTGGGGCGTTATTGGCAAACGTGCAGCACAAAAGCTGTCAGGCGATGCGCCCGGATACTTTGCCAACGGGCAGTCCCAGTACATGCACGACGACCATCTCGCCTGGATGGCCCGCGCCGCACTGCGCGCCGGACGCTGGACGCAGGTACAGGAAGCCATTGCGGCCATGAGCGACGCGCAGCGTGGTGATGCCACCTGGACCTACTGGCGGGCCCGCGCTCTGTTGGCACAAACATCCCCCGAAGGCGCACGGGCCCTGGCGCTGCAGCTGCTGCAGAGCATTGCCGGCGTGCGCGGTTTTTATGAGCAACTGGCGTTGGAAGAACTGGGGCAACGCATCAATGCCCCCCAAAAGCCTGAGGCGCTGACGCCCGCCGAGAAAGAGGGCGCACGCCAGAACCCCGGCCTGACCCGCGCGCTGTATGCCGTTCGCATCGGGCTGCGCGCAGAAGGGGTGCGCGAATGGAACTACAGCACCAACCTGCATGTGCGCGGCGGCATGGACGACCGCAACCTGCTGGCCGCGGCCGACCTGGCGTGCCAGATGGAAGTGTGGGACCGCTGCATCAACACCAGCGACCGCACCAAGGGCGTGATGGATTTCGAGCAGCGCTTTCCCATGCCGCACAAGGCTGCGGTGATTGCACGTGCCAAACAAATCGGGCTGGACCCGGCCTATGTGTATGGGCTGATCCGCCAGGAAAGCCGCTTCATCACCGATGCACGCTCGGGCGTGGGCGCCTCCGGGCTGATGCAGGTAATGCCTGCCACAGCGAAATGGACGGCAAAAAAGATTGGCATGACGGATTTCCAGCCCCACCAGATCACCGACCGGGACACCAATATTTCCATAGGAACCGGCTACCTGAAGCTGGTGCTCGACAGCTTTGAAGGCTCCATGCCCATGGCTGCGGCCGCCTACAACGCAGGCCCCGGCCGCCCGCGTGTATGGCGCGGGCAAGCCGGTGCGCCTACATTGGAGGCCGCCATCTGGGCGGAAAACGTGCCCTTCAATGAGACCCGTGACTACGTCAAGAAGGTGCTGTCCAACACCACCAATTACGCCGCGCTGATTACCGGCCAGCCGCAGTCCCTCAAGGCCCGCCTCGGCAAGGTGGGGCCGCGCGATGCGGCTGCGCCGCCCGCACCCGGCGAAGACTTGCCTTGACACAAACACCACGCGCCCATCGTCTTCGGAAATTTTTATGCTCCAACTTTTCATCGGCAACAAGAACTACTCATCCTGGTCCATGCGCCCCTGGGTGCTACTGAAGCAGGCCGGCATTCCGTTTGAAGAAGTTATGGTCCGGTTTGACTCGTTCGACGCCGATTCGCAATTCAAGAAAACGCTGCGGGGGCTGAGTCCCACCGGAAAAGTGCCCCTGCTGGTGGATGGAGACCTGGCTATTTGGGACACGCTGGCAATAGCGGAATATGTGGCGGAATATGCGGCCGAACAGTTTCCCGACAAACACCTGTGGCCTGCAGACCGGGCCGCCCGGGCCCGGGCCCGCAGCATTTGCGCAGAAATGCATGGCGGCTTCACCGCCTTGCGTGTCGACTGTCCCATGAACATCGAAGCGCACCTGCCCGACACGGGCGCGCTGATCTGGCGCGACAAACCCGCCGTGCGCGCCGAGGTGCAGCGCCTGGTGGACATGTGGACCGCCTTGCTGCAGGAGCACGGCGGCCCTATGCTGTTTGGTGCGTTCAGCGTGGCGGATGCCTACTATGCCCCGGTGTGCATGCGCATCAAAACCTACGCACTGCCAGTGCCCGACGCCATTGAAGTCTACATTGACCGCGTCTGCGCGCTGCCCGGTGTGCAAGCCTGGATCACGGAGGCCTTGGCGGAAAAAGATTTCCTGGACTTTGAAGAGCCTTTCCGTCTCAAACCCTAGTCTTATGCAAACCTACCTGGTGGGCGGTGCCGTGCGGGATGCGCTGATGGGACTGCCGGTGCAGGACCGTGATTGGGTGGTGGTGGGCGCCACGCCCCAAGCCCTGCTGGACCAGGGCTTTGTCGCGGTGGGCCGGGACTTTCCGGTGTTCCTGCACCCCCAAACCAAAGAGGAATACGCACTGGCCCGCACCGAGCGCAAAACCGCGCCCGGCTACCAGGGCTTTGCCGTGCACGCCAGCCCCGAGGTAACGCTGGAGGACGACCTGGCCCGGCGCGACCTTACTATCAATTCCATAGCTATCCACGCAGATTACACGGGGGCTACAGGCCAAAATGGCACTTTTAATGCAACGCGGTGGCAAGCACCCGGTGCATTGACCGACCCCTACGGTGGCCGGCAGGACATCGCCAACAAAGTGCTGCGCCACGTCACCGCCGCCTTCCGAGAAGACCCGGTGCGGATTCTGCGGCTGGCCCGCTTTGCGGCCCGGTTCACCGACTTTCACGTCGCCAGCGACACCCTGGAGTTGATGCGCGAGATGGTGAACAGCGGCGAGGTAGACCATCTGGTGGCGGAGCGGGTGTGGCAGGAACTGGCCCGCGGCCTGATGGAGGCGCAGCCCTCCCGCATGTTTGCCGTACTGCGCGACTGCGGCGCACTGGCGCGGCTGTTGCCCGAACTCGATCGCCTGTGGGGCGTGCCGCAAAGCCCGGAGCACCACCCCGAGATTGACACGGGCGTGCATGTGATGCTGGTGCTGGACATGGCGGCCAAGGTCCATGCATCGCTGCCCGTGCGATTCGCCTGCCTGACGCACGACCTCGGCAAGGGCACTACACCGCCGGACGTGCTGCCGCGCCACATTGGCCACGAAGAACGCGGCGTGCGTCTGCTCAAAACCCTGTGCCAGCGCCTGCGGGTGCCGGTGGAATGCCATGAACTGGCGCAGGTGGTGGCGCGCGAGCACGGCAACATCCACCGGTCCGCCACACTGGACGCTGCGGCCATCGTGCGGGTGCTGGAGCGCTGCGATGCGTTTCGCAAGCCCGCGCGGTTTGCCGATATTCTGCTGGCCTGCGAATGCGATGCCCGGGGGCGCCAGGGCTTGCAGGATGCGCCCTACCCCCCGGCGCAGCGGCTGGCCCGTGCCCTGTTGCACGCGCAATCGGTTGCTACTGATTTAATAGCTGCCCACGCAATATCGACGGGGGCTAGTGGGCCAAAGATCGGTGAAATGATCCAGAAGGCACGCACGGAGGCTATCGCAAGCGGTCTGTAACCAAAGTACCGTACCATTGCTTCAGCCGCCCTCCCCGTTCTGAAATGTACATCCACATCCCCACCGTCATTACCGCGTTGATCATGGGATACGGCTTGCTGGCGCTTCAGATGTCCATCGGCGGCAGAGTACAGGAGGCGCCCGAGTTGACCATCTGGAATGGGGGCAACTGGGTCTTTCTGGCGGCTTTCCTGCTACTGGCGACCCGGGCCTATATTCCCCTGTGGATCTCGGCTATAGGTGGCAACGCACTCATCTGCCTGGCTCTGGCGCTGTACAGCCATGCCATCTACCAATTCCTGCATGGGCACGGTGCACCCCGGGCCTTGTGGATTTTGCTGGTACTCGAATGCGTGGGGATTGCCCTGCTGTTTTCCTTGCCGCTGAACCAGCGCACCAGTTTCTACTCCTTCATGGACATCTCGATGCTGCTGCCAGGTATATGGCAAATTGCGCGTTACGGGTGGTTTCGGGAGCGCTCCCTGAGAATTGTGGCCCTGGCACTGGCCGGTGGCGGGCTGGCACTGGGGTTTCGTGGAATCAATGCCTGGTTGGTGCCGTCCGATTACACCGACCTGATGCAGTCCAGCCTGGGGCAGGCGCTCACTTTCATGGGAGCCTTCATCGCCATGCTGGGATCGGGCTTCGGGTTCATTCTGGCCGCGCTGGAACGCAGCGTGAAGCACCACCACACCCTGGCCACGATTGACGGATTGACGGGGTGCATCAACCGCTCCGCCGCCGACGCGCTCCTGTCCAACGCCTTGCTGCGTGCGCAGCGCGGGGGCGAGTCGGTGAGCCTGGTCATGATGGATCTGGACCATTTCAAAAACGTCAACGACCGCTTTGGGCACCGTACCGGTGACGAGGTGCTGCGGCGGTTTGCCCAGGTGGCGCGGACGCGGCTGCGTGCCTCGGATGTGCTGGCGCGCATGGGCGGTGAGGAGTTTGCCCTGATCCTTCCGGCAACGGACGTGATGGGCGCAGTGCACGTCGCCGAATCGGTGCGGGCAGCCATAGAAGCCCTCGCCATCAGCGACCTGGGCGCCGGCATTGTCTATGTCACCCTGTCTGCGGGCGCAGCGTGTGCGCCCAGCGGCAGCACGCTCACCGGTGACCAGCTCTACCAGCTCGCCGACGCGGCGCTCTACCGGGCCAAGGCCGCCGGGCGCAACCGCGTTGAAGTGGCCGCTGCCCTGGACCCGGACGACTAGCGTCTGCGCGCACTGCCAGGCAGCAGCCTGCACCTGGGCACACTTGGTATGCTCACGCCATGGCCCACTTGCTGATTGTTGAAGACGATGAATTGCTGCGCGACGGTCTGTGCGCGCAACTGGTCCATGCCGGCCATAGTGTCTGCAGCGCCAGCGACGGCGCGCAGGCCCAGGCGCTGCTGGAAACCACCCGGGTCGATGGTGTCATCCTGGACCTGGGCTTGCCCCTGGTCGATGGCATCAGCGTGCTGCGCTGGATTCGCCAGCGCCTCACCGCCCTGCCCGTGCTGGTACTGACCGCCCGTGACGGAGTGGAAGACCGGGTGCAGGGCCTCAACGCGGGCGCCGACGACTACCTCACCAAACCCTTCAGCATGGCCGAGTTGCTGGCGCGCCTGCAAGCCATGCTGCGCCGCTCGCGGCTACCGGCATTCGGTGGCTCGCTGGAAGTGGAAAGCAGTGAAGCCAGGCGCCTGCGCGTCGACCCGGTTTTGCCCCTCGCCTGGCTGGACGATGAGCCCATGGACCTGACCCAGCGCGAATGGTCTTTGCTGTCGCTACTGGTCAGCAACATGGGGCAGGTGGTGGGCCGCGAAGATGTGCTGGCGGTATGGCAAACCCAGCCGCTGGACGGCACCACCAGCGGCTCAAACGCACTGGAAGTCTATGTGCACCGCCTGCGCCGCAAGCTGCAGGATTCCGGCCTGAATATCCGCAATGTGCGCGGCCTGGGCTACATGCTGGAGGTGGACGCGGCATGACCGTGGCCGCCTCTTCTTCTCTGAGGCGGCAGCTTCTGGTCTGGTTGCTGGTGCCCCAGCTGGTGCTGTGGCTGGTCGGGGGGACCCTGGCTTTTCGCGTGGCGCTGACCTACGCCGAAAAGACCATTGACCAGTCGCTCACACAATCCGTGCGCTCATTGGCACGACAGGTCAAACCGTTTGGCTCGGGCCTGCTGGTTGACTTTCCACGTGCGGCCCAGGACATCATCGAGGAAGACCCCAACGACCGCGTGTCCTACATGGTGTCTTCGCCACCGGGCAGCTTTCTGCTGGGCAATGGTCGCCTCCCCAATCCGCCCGACCACCTGGTGATTCCCTTGAACGAACCGGTGCTGTACAACGTACAGCTGGATGGCAAGGCCATGCGCACGGCATCGATTGATCTGAGTTTTGGTGATGGCATGACGCAGCAGCGCATGCGCGTGCAAGTGGCCAAGAGCCTGGCGGTACAACAACGCATTGCCCGGGAACTGGTGCAGGACATGCTGTTCCCGCTGCTGTTGCTGGGTGCCGTGCTCAGCTTTTTAGTCTACGCCGGCATCCGCCGCGGACTGGCTCCGCTGCAGCGACTCGAAGCCCAATTGGCCAACCGCACCGCGGCCTCGCTCTCGCCCATTGAAATGACCCAGGCGCCACAGGAAGTGCACTCGCTGGCCAACGCGGTCAACCATTTGCTGACCACCCTGCGGCGCAGCCTCAGCCAGGAAAAACGGTTCTTGAACGATGCGGCCCACCAGTTGCGCACCCCCCTGGCCGGACTGATCAGCCAGACCGAGCTGGCCATGCAGGAAACCGACCCGCAGGCGCTGCAACAACGCCTGGTCAAAGTTCACACGGGCGCCCAGCGCAGTGCACACCTTGTGCACCAGCTGCTTTCGCTGGCCCGCACCGAAACAGAGGTCGCACTATTGCCCGTGGACGCCGCCGCGCTGGCACGCGAGGTGGCGCGGGAATGGACACCACGTGCGCTGGCTGCGGGAGTGGATCTGGGCTATGAGGGTGAAGAAACATTGACCGTGCCCGCCGACAAACTGCTGTTGCGCGAGGCGCTGAGCAACCTCATCGACAACGCCCTGCGCTATGCCGGGCGCGGCAGCACCGTGACCTTGCGCACGCGAGGACAAGACGGCCTGTGCACCATCGAGGTGGAAGACAACGGACCGGGACTGAACGAAGCCGAATTGAAGCGGGTGTTCGAACGATTCTGGCGCGCCAGCGAGCTGCCGGGCGGCTGCGGC
>Ga0105047_10005350_pt1 | contig 22083 bp, 17 predicted proteins | sample MAT04_FD_78384 | JGI IMG/M metagenome (GOLD analysis project Ga0105047, IMG submission 78384) | Freshwater microbial communities from Lake Fryxell liftoff mats and glacier meltwater in Antarctica - MAT-04 (megahit assembly) | ecosystem: Environmental > Aquatic > Freshwater > Ice > Liftoff... | reverse complement strand
GATTTCAAAAAAGCAGGATTTACACCCTATGAATCAAAAATGATTACTTTAAATCATATTTTAAGTTACAGTGGTGAACTAAGCCCTGCACGTGCCGATATAAAAGCAATGGAACCCTTTCTGACTTCGCTAACCGATAATCTTAACGCTATATCTTTTGATGATTTTAAAAGTAAAATAGAGACACTTACTATTTATGGTCCATATACTGCACTCACTTTAATAAATAAAGTAAAGGGAAGGTTTACTGATAAAACTGCCGAACTTGAAAAAATGGAAATTAACTGTATCGTATCCTATTTCAATATAGCAACAGTTCATAATGATCATGAAAATAGCGACAAGTTAATAGATGTTTTTTTAGCATTGCTAAAGAAATATCCAGATGTAGATGTGTATGTATTGGCAAATAATAAATACAATGACCCTTTTCAAACAAAAATAAATAATTTGAATTATTATGGTGCAAAGTCAAAACAAAAAGATAAAATTTATAAGTTATGGGGAGATGCCAAAAATAAATTAGATGATAAATTTAATACCATTTGCCAAACATCAGCAGGTATAGAATCTGCAATGGCTGCTGATAAAAGTTTAAGCCTGTGCCATTTCATCTCTAAAAAATATAAAAGTCAGTTTGGTGGAATTCAAGATGCAGTGGACTTTGAAAAATATATGTATAAGCGCCTTACCGAAAGTGATAATTACTACGATGTATACATGATGAAAGGGGAGGGAATTAATACTTACTTACGTTGTTCTCCACAAGTTTTAAAAGAACTTTCAGAGCACGGCAACTTTGTGGCTCAATATTTATATTCACTTCACCTGTGTACGAGCAATGATGAGGTGCTTCGAAAACAACAATCTGCCATACTCTTGAAAAGAGCTGAGAATGGCGATTACAATGCCTTGGCACTTTTGTGTTATGCACCACTTTGGGAAACTTTATTCAAGGATAAAATAATTCGTGATACCAAAGGGGACAAGTCGTTAAAAGAATTTGCAGATACACTAGTTGTAAACTACGACCACTTCAACACCATGTTTGCCCACCTAACTTCAGAAATTAAGGAAAGTAAAATTCCCGCCAAAAATCTGTATCAACTTGGTTTAAGCTTATTTAATAATATGCCTAGCACAATAGATATATTTAGGAAGTACAAGCAATATGCAGGAACTTGGGTAGAAAAATATAAACTTTAGCTTTGTCGCCTTAGCTCTGATTTCTGATTAAACAACAAAGTAAAAATATCACTCGCAGCAATGTTTCTGCCTTTGAGAGAGAAGTTGATCAAAAATAGTCATCGGTTATTTTTAAATAAATAACTACAACTGTTAATAGGAAATGTTTCCAAGCTGGTGTTGATAAAAGTTTTGATGTTGAAATGTTATAGAAACAGTTAGAAACCTCACTCTTTTGCCCTCAGCTTTAGAAAAGTGAATTAAGGTGCGTTCTTACTTGGTAGCAAGGTCTCCGATTTTGCAAGACGTAGCTTCGATTAGATTAGAATATTTTTATTACTGGAAACCGAACGTCCTCTGTGGGAAAAATTGCAGAAAAGAAAACCATCCTGCCTTCCGTGTATCTATAAGGCAAGGAATCTTATCAGTGGAAAATTATATAAATTATTAAAAAACAAAACCCCCGGCCAAAAAGCCGGGGGTTTATCTTTTATTTTAAAAAAAACGGTAAGTCTTAAAAATTTCTTACAACCATTTCTGTTCTACGATTTTTTGCACGACCGCCAGAAGTAGTATTATCTGCTACCGGCTTTAGTTCACCATAACCTGCAGATGATAATCGGGTTTCTGCAATCCCTTTTGAAACGAAATATTTTTTTACAGCACCTGCACGGTTGTCTGATAATACTTGGTTACTTTCTTCAGATCCCTGCGCATCTGTATGCCCGGCTATATCAATCATTAACGACTCATCTGATTTTAGCAATCCTACAACACCGTCCAACGAGTTGTTAGATTTTGCAAGTAATTCATAACTTCCAGTTGCAAAGAACACATTTCTTGCAGCAAAATTTACTTTTTCAATTACCTCTTTTGCAATTACCGGGCAACCTTGGTTTGCAGCTGTTCCTGCACGTGTAGGGCATTTGTCCATATCATCATTTATACCATCACCATCGGTATCTGGTACCGGACATCCCTGGTATTTTGCAGTACCTGCTACTGTAGCACATTTATCCATTTCATCATTTATACCATCACCATCAGTATCTGGTATTGGGCATCCCTGGTATTTTGCAGTACCTGCAACATCAGGGCATTTATCATCTGCATCAGCAACACCATCACCATCTCTATCAGGGCAACCCATTAGCGATGTTGACCCGGCTGTATCAGGACATTTATCATCAGCATCCAATACTCCATCACCGTCACGATCTAACACAATTGGTACAGGTGGTGCTAGCTTTACACCAGTTATACGACTGCCGAACAGTTTAAATTTTGCACCCGCCTGTATTTGCTGGTTATAACGGCGTGGCTGAATAGTTTGTGATTCATCAATTCTTTTTATACCACGTACGTACTTACCAAAAAGCGTAACACGGCCACGAGGAAAAAATTCTACGCCACCCATTAACCCAAATACGTTGTGATCGAAATCATCTTCGTTGTCAACTTCAACAGGCAACGTTTTGTTTTTTGCGCTTAGCAGAAAGTCTGCTTGGGCACCCGCGTTAAATGCCAGAAACTTACCTGTATGAATTTTAAAGAATACTGGAACCGAGAGATACGTTAGCTCCTGATTAAGCGTTGTAACATTGTTTTTTTCATACTCACCGCCCAATCGGGAGTATTGTCCCTGAAGTTCCAGAGAGATTACATTCCCCAACGGGAAGTTAACATACACTCCGGGTGCATAACCCCATTTAAACTTTGTATCTGTACCGGCAATGTTATCCGACAATCTAAAACTGGAATAGTTTGCAGCCCCAAGCACGCCACCAGATATGGTGTACCTATCTTTAGTTTGAGCAAAACTGCTTGATACGCCAACTAGCGCCATAGCAAATAATAATAACTTTCTTTTCATATGAATGGTTTTTAACTGCTCGATATGATGCAATGGTTATGCCGAAGCCACAATCTTGGACGCAGCAAATTTTTACACGACCATATGATTTTAATATTAAATACCAGTGAGGTTTGTGTGGGGAAGTTGGTTATTTTTTTTACTACTTGTGGCAAATAAGTCAACAGTTTGGCAGTTGCTTATTTTGCTTTGAAGCGTCGCCTCCGTCATTGCAAAAGCTGACTTTAATTAAGTATGCATGTTTTTTTAAGGTAAGCGCAAGGTTTTTTGCGGGCAAATTTGCTAATAAAAGGCTGTCAATTTAATTAGGAGAAAACCGGTTATAAATCTACACTTCCATAGTTTCAGGCTTTTTGGATGATGAAAATATTAGTGGGGAGTTGGTTATTGCCGGAGCTAATAGATATTTTTCTGTTTGGTGTTTTTCTCCTTTGGCGATGGATTAAGGCTGTGATTTTAAGATTTTTTTTAAAGGGGAAACGTGGGTAAGGCTTCAAGATTTAGTGATGAGGTGATGGTGGTAAAGCTAGATGAATATAGCCAAAATAAATTGCTGACAATCCTCAAATTGAGAAACGAATTACTGCCGTAATGTGTATTATTTGTAACGTTACGCACGCTTACATCAGAAAATTATTGTTTAGCATACAAAACATTTAGGCACAGTTTTATGATATGTAATTGTAGATAATGATTTGTTTCAAAAGCAAATCACCCTTTAAAAGAAGCAATAATAAACTTTGTTTAGCAGGATTTTATGATATGTTAGGTTGGCGCAACGGGTAACAAAAACACAGTGGTTTTCCAACCTTCTCACAGTGGCCAACGAATTGGCAGGCGAGTTTGTAACCCTTTTATTTGACATCCTGTTAAACAAATTTATTTTAAGCAACACTTATAAGGACTATTTCTTCCACTGTCACTGTGTGTCTAATTATCTTCGCTCTTGCAGCCACACTTCTCCCCTGCAGAACGTAATATTAAATGTATTAGTGTGTTTATATTTAGTATAGGTTAACCGGCTTTGCGGAAGAGATTTGCTGAAAATAAAATCTTATTGATAGTTTTTAAATTTACATATATGAGACGAAATAGATTTATTACCTACCTTTTTACTTTAATGGCAGCGCCTTATTATACAGCAGCTCAATTACAAAAGTTATTTACAATAAAAGACAAAGGATTTAAAATTTCTACAGGTGAAGGCCGAATATATGGGCATCTTACATTAAAAGATGTAAACTCAAATATGCTTGATGTAAAAATATCAGTCAGTGAGACGTACGGAGAAAGTTTACTTTCAAAACTGACACTTAATATCAAACAAAGGCATTGAAAAGTGGCGTGCAACATAAGTTTGGCGACTTGCAAACAGAGAAACTTATCTAAACATTATGACAAATCATTATCATGTCTGGCTATATGCTTTGCTTTTTACTGTTTTCAGCGGCTGTATGGGGCAAGCACAAAAGCAGCTTAATACGATAACCCAATCGTTGAGCAACAATAACAAGTTAGTTGGTGGTGGCTGCGATGGTTGTGAAATTATGTTTGTGGGTATACCTCAAAATATTAATGCAGTAGATACCAGTGCCGGCTGGAAGGAAAAAGGTCAAAAACTTCTAGTAACTGGTGTTGTTTTTAAACCTGATGGCAAAACCCCCGCAGAAGATGTAATTATTTATTATTGGCAGACAGATAACAATGGCTACTATTCGCCCATGGAAGAAATGGATGAACCGGCAAAAAAGCACGGCTACATTCGTGGATGGGTAAAAACTGACAAGAAAGGTAACTATTCAATTTATACTACTAGGCCGGCACCGTATCCTGGTACAGATATTCCGGCACACATCCATACATCCATAAAAGAGCCAACTATTAACAATGAATATTACATAGACGAATTTGTTTTTAATGATGATACGCTTTTAACAAGTGCAAAAAGAAAAGCCCTTGAAAACCGTGGTGGTAGCGGAATTTTAAAAACATTTACTTCGGGTGATGTACAAATTGCTGAACACAATATTATTGCAGGGTTAAATATCCCAAACTATCCAAACCCCATTACAATAAGAAAAAAATAAAAATTAAAGTAGAGATAGTATTCCTATTTGTTCTCAGCAATTCCAGCTTCTCTCAATTCGTTTCAATTCAAACTGTGCGCTTATTTCTGTTCCGCTAAAATTAGCTTGTTAAACATTAATCGGTGTATTTATGACCTGCATTAATCCAATTTATAATTATATCTCTATCTGTTTGCGGTATTATGCCGGTGGGCGGCATCGGTCCAGGGCTTGCATCTATTGCCCTGGCTTTAATTCTGTCCCAAACATCTAGTATAATACAGTTATTAGCAAAATCTAAGCCTGCCTGCGGGTTTACACCGGTATGACAAGGAGAACATTTAGCAAGCAATACAGATTTTGCAGCAGCAAACAAAGGGCCCGGTAGTACTTCGGAAACAATTACGTTTGTTGAGTAAATGCAGTTGTTTTCATTTTTGGCAAATACTTCATAGTTGCCTGCAGATAAGCCAGCAAAAATGGGAGCACTTTGAAAGGGGTTGTTATTAACCTTAAATTGCCATCCATTACCTGTTGGAAAACTAACGATTAGCTTCCCAGTTTTTTGGCAAGGTAGAGAAGCTGTACTTGATGCAGAAACCGTTTCTGCTTCACAGGCTATTATTTTATCTTTTTTACAACCTGCATTTAATATTGCAATTACAAAAAGCAATAATTTGAAACAAAATGATGTAGCTTCTTTTTTGCTGTTAGTAATTTTCATTAGTGTCAGTAAGTGTTTTCATAAACGATACCAATGCCTTTTTTTCAGTTACGGCTAATTTTAATGAATCAAAAGGTAGAGACTGAAATGGATTGTTTAACCCAATACCATTGCCTCCTCCCCGGTGATAAAATTCAACTACTTCATCTAAAGTTTTATATACACCATTGTGCATGTAGGGCGCAGTTTTTTCAACATTACGAATAGTGGGTGTTTTAAAAGCAAACATTAATTCATTCATTTTGTTTATTCTGTATCTTCCTGAATCCTTATCTACACCGGCATTTTTCCATAAGGCAACTGATGGAACTCCAATTATTTCTGATTCAGATTTATTGTAAAACGGGGGAACATTGCCATTAAACACAGGCATAAAATGACAGGTGCCACATTTTGCTTTGCCCATAAACAAATTAAAACCGTTAATTTCTTCGTTGTTCAATGCCTGTTTATTCCCTTTAAAATAGTTGTCAATTTTGGCCGTAAATGGCGTTAACGATCTTATAAAAGCCGCTAAAGCATTGCGCAGTTCGTAACCTGAAATTGAATCTTTTACGCCAAATGCTTTTTTAAATAGTTGATTATATTCGTCAAGCTTGTAAATTTTATTTGCCAGTTTAGAGGAAGAAAAATTAAACTCATCTTTGTTTTTTATTACCTCTTCTACCTGGTCCTCTAACGTGATAGAGCGTAAATCGTAAAATTGATTGCTTTGTAAGGCTGCATAATACAACGTAGGCGTGTTGCGCTGCAATATACCTCCATGTACAAAGTTTTCAGCTTTGGTTTTCCCATCTGTATAAAACTTGCCTTGCTGATGGCAGGTAGCACAGCTTATTGAATTGCTGTTTGAAAGGGTTTTATCGTTAAAAAGCTTTTTACCCAATGCTACTTTAGAAGGACTGGTAGCAGACGAAGCATAATTAGAAAAATAATCGGCATTAAAGCCTTTACCTTTAATTAAGTCTGCCAACGTACCATTAAAAGATTTTACCATTACACTATCCTCTTTGTTTTGGGTATTGGTATAGTTTACAAAAAACTGGCTAAGTGGCATTAAATATTCTGATAAAAAAATAGCTCTGTTAAACGTATCAAAATCATTATTTGCAGCAAGGTATTTTATGTTCTTGTTTATTTCCTCTTCTAAATTTTCGTTTGTATTGTTACTATAATACGCTGTAAAAAATTTTTGCAAACCGAGCAAACTGTGTGCAGCCTCGGGCAACGATTGTTGGCTAATGGGTGAATCAAAGCCGCTGATGCCTAAGGCAGCAATTCGTATTAATTGGTGTTGAATAATTTCTTTTGCATGCTGGGGCAAAATAGCATTGTGTATCATATTTGCTTTTACAAATAACATATCCGTTTGCAATATTTTTATTTCATTCTTTAAATATGCAGAAGAAGTATCATTATAATTGCTGTATAATATTTGTTCAATAACCTGAAAGCCATGTGGTGGCCACACTTGCCCATCTTCTGGTTTTACATCAGGTAAAGCCGCACCATTAATTCGCTTTGTTAGCCCTTGAAAATAATATTCAACAATGCCTTCTATTTCTTTATACCTGTTTCTATTTTTAGTAAATATTTTTTGTAAAGAATCAATTGATTTTTTTTGAGTTACGGCATCGTTCAAAATTGCAAGCGTAGTAATGAGCGAATCTGCTTGTTTGCTAAATAAACTTTGTACAGCTTTTTCGCCCATTTCATATTCACTTTTATTGGCACAACTTTTAATGGCAACCAGCCCTACACAAACAGCAAACAATATTACCAGCGTACATATTATTTTCATACAAGGTTTTTAAAATAAAACAATCCCCATGCTGTTAAACAAGGGGATCGTTGTAAAAGAATAAAAAATTATTAACGAGGTACGCCTTTCAAAATAAGTGTTTGGCCGCCTGATTTATAAGGTTGAACTGAAGTTGCTCTACTAGGATTTAAAAAACGATCTGCTTCCACCCAAGTGTGGGCATGAATGTTTATTAAAAATGTATTTGGTTCGCCGATGGTTTCTGATATATCAACCATAGCACCATGCTCCCAGGTAGCAAAACGTTGGTCATTAGTAGGGTTAAATTTTGTAGTAGCAATTTTGTTTCTTAAATCCAGCATTCTTTTTTTAGTACCGGTAGCTATATCATACTGCCAAATTAAGGAGTTATGTGTAGCGCCCGGAAAAAATGAATCACCATCTTCCTGAATGTAAACATAGTTATCTGTTACACATACATTATCTGGATTGATGATGCCATTTGCGCCACCATTATCTAAATCTCCATCTTCCACTACTTCTAGTTTTCCAATTAATGGGTTTGCAGCATCTAACTTAATACGATACATTCTGCCCCAATATGTTTTGTCAGGCTGGCCGCTTACACCTGTGGCTACAAAATAAATTTCTCTGTTATTTACAGCATTGCCCTTGCGGTAATCTAAATCTTCTACTCTGGCAAATTGTATTGATTTTAATGAAGTATTTAAGTTTTCTATTTCGGTACCGGTTAAATTTTTTGCATTCGGCACTTCAACAAATTCTACATCATAACTGTTTCCTTCAGTCATGTTTTTTTCAATTTGATCTAGGTTAGTTCTGCGTAAAGCATAAAATTTGCCATTTTGTAAATCTCCAACCGTATTGCTAACATACAAGTAAACCTGGCCATTGCCTGCATCTTCTCCTAAAATAATGACTGTTTTGCCAGGGTATGCATTTTTATGTAACGGCACTGAATTTTCTCCGCTAAATTTACCCAAGGCTGGTAATACCCTACTTTGATCTGCCGGGTTTGCAGTAGCAATAGGATTTATTGCATGTGTCATAGCGTTTACATTACTTTCGCCAGTTGTTAAAAATAATGGTCCAAAGCCATGCTCCTCCGGTGTGGCAAGGGTTCCGGAACATAATCTAAACATACCACCATCGGTATTTACTATATACTCCCCTTTTACCGGATTTAGTTTCTTATCTAAATACACTCTCGAAACTGCCCAGGTATTTTCGTGGTTAGTTACCATTATATATCCACTTCCATCAGGATTTTTTAAAAATCCTTGCCCATCAGGTGCTCCGCCAAATACAAAGTTTGGCGATGCAGGTATTGTGTCGCTGCTGCTTATTAAAGTAAATGCTGATACACCAGAAAATGCAGGATCAACGGTCACAAAACTTTCTGCATTTGACCTGTTTTTAAATTCAGGTTTGTCTACAATAACGTCCGCCGTGTCTTTGCTTTTGTTGCAACTCAACGCAACGATAGATGCCATTGAGAACACTAATAATACTTTTTTCATTTTGTTAAAGTTTTGCCCAAAGTAATGCCAGCGCTGTTAACAATGTATTATGTAAAAGTTAAGAAATTATTATTTTGCCAATGTCCATTTGCTATCGTTAAGCGGGGTGTTGATTAGTTAAATAATCCTGCGCAAAATAAACCATCTCTACGCTGCGGGAAAAGTTGGTAAGTATAAAATTAATGCGCTGGTTACAGGATTTTTTTTAGAATTTTAGTGTACAGCTTAGTAAAAAAGTCTTGGATTTTTTAAATTCGATTCATCTTGGCTCCCACCTGTTTTAGTAACTTTTATTGAGTAAAAGTTTTTAATTCAAATGTTAATCACTCATTCTTTTCGTGGCACACGGAGCTATTTAATAAAAACTCTACAGAAAATACTTCAAAGCAAAATATTGAATAACTACTATTCAAAATGTATATTCTGCAAATATTTTTTGCAAAAAACTACCCCGTAGTATCGTTGATCAATAAAAATACAAGTCATCTGTAACCTCTCCCCTGTTTGTATAAAATTGAAAATTAAAATCACTAGTGTCCGGTTAAATTAGGTTGATTTTCAATTGAATATTATTTTGTTCTTTGACATCTTGGTATATAGGGTTATTAAAAAGGCTTGGCAAATGTGTTTTATCTAACAGTGACACACTCATTATTTGGAGTATTTCATAAGGTGACTGCTTGAGTTTTAATTTTCCTTTTATTATAACGACGAGAGTGTATGTGATAATTGCGATATAGATTTGAATCTTCACTGCATTCTCAGATGTGCCCCAAAAGGATTTAATTTTCAGGTGTTGTTTTATCCATTTAAAAAACAGTTCGATCTTCCATCTGTATTTATACAGCATTGCTATTTCTATTGCTGGCAATTCAAAATTATTTGATAAGAAAACGAATGTTCGGTTTTGTTCTGCATCATAGAACTTTACTCTTCTCAATTTATTTTTATACTATTGAATTGAATAAAATCCTTTGAGCATAATTTGTTGATCACACATCACGCCGGTCGACTTGTCGATTTTATTGGATGAGATTCTGGTAAATTGAAGATTATTTTTAGCCCTGATTACAAAAAAGGCATCATGCTTATCAATATTAGATAATCGCTCAAAGTCAATGTAGCCGAGGTCCATAATATAATAACCTCCCGTTTCATAAATTAATTCATCTAGCCCACGAACATCGTGAACGCTGGCTGAAGTAAAATGAACAAAAACAGGAATAGATGTTTTTACATCCAACAGAGTATGCAATTTAACAGCTGCTTTTGCTCTTCGGAAGGTTGCCCACCAGAATACATTGAGACAGATATCTATTGTGGTGCTATCAAATGCATAAACATTTCCTTTAACTGATAAATTAAAATCACTATCAGGTACTGCTATTTTTCGAGCTTCAGCAATCATCTCATAAGCAAACGTTTCAAATATTCTACAATCTCTTTTTTCATTTGCTTCTGCCAAATTTGATCTTGAAATACTTTTTCCGAAACCCAAATGATAATGTTTTGGTTGATGAGCAGTTAAACAAACAAGAAGGTCACGCAGGCTATCACGATTACTCAATTGGCCAAACATCATACATAAAAATTGGTTCCAGCACGTAAAATGTTTGATCCATTTATCACCTTGGAATGTCTGAACACAACGGTCAAATACTCTTGCAGGAATAAACGTAACAATCTGAGAAAAAACATATTTGCCTTGATTCATAAACTAACTAGTTTGCAGTAAGTTATAAATTTGGCCATTTCAAATCGTCACCGTTCTAAATTTCGATGTGAACTATATCTACCAAGACTTTCAAAGAACTAATTATAAATTTTACCGGACACTAATGATTTAATAATGATTTAAAAAATACTATTAATTTTTATTCGTCGAAATATTATGAATGCCTATAAAGACCATCTCATTCTAGTAAATTTAATGGCTATGTAAAAGCCCACTAAAAAGTAACCGACAAATTATTTTCGATATATCTTGGGCGAACGGGAGGCAAGCAAACCTGCCGGCACTTTTAGCTCGCAGCTAACTGCATCAATAATGCCGTTTTGCTCCTCCTCAATATTGGTAGCTTGGGTATATACATCTCCGGCTATCGGATATTTACGGAGTTCTTCTTTATACCTGGTTATTTGCCGAGCCCGTTCATCACTGTCATGCAGTCCGCCATAATTTGAAAAACCAAAGCCCCCCGACTCACTTACAATGAAGGGCACCTTCGTTCTAAAAAAAACGGATCGCACCACCAAAGGAAAAGCGGCCACATCTTCTGTTTGTCCTGCTACAAGCTGGCTTAGCATTTGTTGCCATTTTTCAAATTCCGCTGTATACAAATGCACGGTAAGCAAATCAGACATAACCCGCCCCTAACAAGAAATATGCTGCCAGCCATCATTACCCACTACAAGAAATTGCGGATGCTCCCGGTGCATATAATGATATATTTTCATGACGTAATCTCTTGTTTCAATATTAGTAGAAATAGCCGGTGCCCCCCAATCTTCATTATACAGGCTCCATATAACAACAGACGGGTGTGAGCCTATAAGATCAAGCATACGAAGGAGTTCGGCTTTGTGATTTTGGCGACTGCGGGTACTGGAAGATTACGGGCTCGGAACTTCAATACACAGTAACATCCCATTTTATCAGCAAGGTTGTATATCCGGAGATCTACCCCTGCAATGTGTATGCGTACAAGGTTGCAGCCAAACTCTTTCATAGCAAACATCTGCTTCTTTATTTGATCGTAAGTAGCATTGGCCGGTTCATATAAAATACCATCCAGATATTGAGTTAAAGAGCACATCTGCATTCAGCAATAATTAAACAAAAAATCATGCTGTAGTTTTAATCTAAAAAAAATGTAATAACTATTATCTTCTTAGGCCCCCAAGAAAACGGGATAATAAACCACCACTGTTGCCAAAGCCGCGGCCCCCACTAAGCCCTGAAATTATTGAACCAATTCCACCGCCATTACTGTTTCTGCTACCGCCAAGCATTGAACCTAAACCGCCAGCTAATAACCCACCGCCAAGCATAGAACCTATGCCACCGCCACTGCTCATACTTGTAGCCTGGTTTCTGCCCCTTCTGCCTGACATCATTTTTGCTAGCATTAAAGGCGCAGCAACACCCAGCAATCCCTTACCGATTGTGCGCCAATCTATACCAGCGTTTTTAAATTTTTCTTCCAACCCAAGAGATTTGAGGAAACCTGGGCTGCTCACTTCTTCCTGTAGTGCCGGTTGTGCAGTGGCTGTTTTATCTACAAATTGATCTAGAAGGGAAAACTGCTCCTTATTTATATCTAGATATTCGGCAATTTTTTCCACATGCTTTTTTTCCTCTTCAGTATAATTGCTGTCGGCCTGGCCAAAGGCAATTAGGTCGGTTACCAGAGAAAATCTAAGGTCACTTGTTTTTAATACATCCAGACAGCGGGTAAGTTCATCGCCCGATAATTCTGTAGCTGCTCTTACAACAGACTCCTTTTGTGCATCTGATAATGCTGCTGAGTTAGCCAGTGCTTCCATATGTTCTAATTCTTCTTCTGTAGCCGTATGGTCTGCCGTAGCTATAGATGCAATTGCTCCAAGGTATGCTCCCTTTTCTCTATCAGAGAAATCTTTTAAAAGTTTTTCGTTTTCCATATTTGTGTTTTTTAGGTTTTGCAAAATATACCAATAAGCATACCTAAAGTTACCAGCGTAACTGTTTAAAGAAACCAAGCTTTATTGCTTTGCATCCACTTTGGTAACTGTTAAATGAAAAGTAATAAAAGGAAAATAGCAGCGTGGTCAGGCGAAAAAGGAATGTATTATTTGCATAGCCCCTCTATTATTTTTTTTAACCAGCGTATATTTATAGTACACTACAAATAATTAAGTATTGCCATGAAAACAATTTTGACTTTCTCATTTTTCTGTACTGTTTTTACCAGTTGCCATTCTCAGCAAAATGCTGTTGCAAAACGAGCAGTAAAAGATACTGTGTACACTTTTGGCGAAAGTTCTGCAGATGGTATAGGCAAATTTTACAAAGGCAGGGAAATATCTTTTGTAATGGGTGCAGAAGGTAGCGACTGGCTGGAAAGAGATACAAGGGATATCGAAGAAAATACAAAGGCTGCCATAGCAGCAATAGAGGTGCCGCCTAATGCTGTAATTGCTGATATTGGTGCCGGTACGGGATATTACAGTTTTCTTCTGGCAAAAAAAGTACCTAAGGGTAAAGTGTACGCTGTAGATATACAACTTGAAATGATAGAGATGCTTCAAACAAGAAAACGGCAATTAAAAGATTCTGTAGTAGAAGTTATAAAAAGCACTATTCAAAATCCTAACCTGCCTGCCAACAGTATCGATGTAGCCATTATGGTAGATGTTTATCACGAACTGGAGTACCCGCAGGAAATGTTGCAGGCTTTAAAAAAAGCTTTGAAACCCGGAGGGAAAATACTATTAATTGAGTACCGGGGAGAAGACCCATCCGTTCCTATAAAGCCACTGCATAAAACTACCGTGGTACAACTAACCAAGGAGTTGGGTGCCAACGGATTTTCTCTTTTTTATAAGGGCGACTTTTTACCCATTCAACATTTTTTATTGTACGAAAAGGTAAAATTGTAATTGGCCCGTCTTTGTAAATAGTGGTAATCTCTGATATGTTAAAGTAAAGGATTGTAATAAGTGCAAGGCGTGGATAGCTGCCTCTTTATTTACCCGTCACAAATTTTCCTGAAAAATTTTTTAATACTGCAATTTATTTAAATAGTATATGGGCGTACAGCAAGCGTTCTTCTATTAATCCTGCTGCATATTTAAATTAAAATTATAATCTGCATTTGTATCGCAGCATTTCTATCTTTAGGATTAACTAATATAATCACAACCGATATGCTATTTATTTAATTTAGTAAGTTTAGAAAAACATGCGGCAACACTCCCCTTACTTCGTGCAATGTTCGTCATTTGGCTTACATTTATTTAAACCAATAAAGTTTGTGCAAAGCAATTGCCACGTTGCTTTATGAGTAGTGGCTAAAAACAAAAAAAAGTAAATACCATGCAAAAAATAATATTCAGTTTTTCTTTATGCCTTTCCATAACTTTTACTTTTGCACAAACTATAAAAAGAATAAACGGAACCAACATCTCTGTAGACAGCGTTGAGCAAAAAATTGAATATTTAATGAAAGCTGCAAACGTATCGGGTGCAGCAGTTTCTATTTTCAATAACAACAAACCTATTTTTATTAAAACTTTTGGTCTGGCAAATGTTTCAAAGAAAGAAGCACTTTCAGAAAATTCTATTATGTATGGTGCTTCGTTTGCCAAGACTGTTTTTGCTTATATAGCCATGCAGTTTGTACAGGAAAAAATAATTGGACTGGACAAACCGCTGTACCTGTATCTGGACAAACCTCTTACAGAATACAAAATAAAAGGTTGGAACAGAGGATATAAAGACCTGGAAAAAGAAGATCGTTATAAAAAAATTACAGCCCGGATGTGTCTTACTCATACAACAGGTTTTCCTAACTGGCGTTGGTTTGAGGCAGACAAGAAACTAAAAATTAAGTTTGAACCGGGAAGCAGATATAGTTACTCAGGCGAGGGACTTTACTTGCTTCAATTTATAATAGAACAAGTGAGCGGTAAGGACTATGAAACTTTATCGCAACAAAGAGTTTTTAAACCTTTTGGAATGGCAAACACCAGCCAGGTTTGGCAAAAAAGGTTTGACAGTGCCATCTGCTATGGACACAATGCTAAAGGCGAACCTTATGAATTAATGAAATGGAATGAAGCAAGCGCAGGTGGTTCTATGAGTACAACGCTAACGGACTTTACAAATTTTTATACTGCTCTAATAAACAAGAAAGGCCTTACCAAACAAAGTTTTAAACAAATGACATCGCCACAAGTTCGTATCAAATCTAGACGACAGTTTGGACCACTTTCTAAAATTGACAGTACAGACAACAATAATATTGAATTGAGTTATGGTTTAGGAGTTGGTGTATTTAAAACAACTTATGGAAGAGCATTTTTTAAAGAAGGACATGATGACGGTTGGGGCCACTACTCTATTTGCTTTCCAGATAAAAAGATTGCGATAATCATAATGACAAATAATGATAATGGAGAAAGCATTTTTAAAGAACTGTTGGCTTATACCATTGGCGACACTTTTACACCATGGCAATGGGAAAACTATATTCCTTACAACATAAATAATTCCGCCAGTGCAGTAAATTTAAAACAGTGAAGCGTAATCATAAACAGTACATTGCCGGGGATGACAAGGAGCAGCGCAAAATCAAATTTTTTGTACAGCATTGTATCGCTGTCAGGCAAGTGTTTTATGCGCCTGTATTCTTTCAATTTGTTTTAAATGCCTGATGTTGTGGTTTATTATAAATTGAAAAGTATCGCCTAATTTTAGCTTTATAAAGCTTGATATAGAAGTAATAATTTTTACTTTATGCAAACTGACATTTCTTGACTGGTTTAAAAGATCAATGAATTTTATTTGTTGATCTATACATTTTTCAATTACAGTTCTGTCAAGGTTGGCATTTAGAGGATTTTTGTCTTTAAAAGTTTTCATTTTATTTAATTTCTCTTCTGGCAACATAGTTTTGGCGAAGTAATTTCCCAATAGTCCACTTCTAAATTCATTTTCATTTTTAAATGTTGTATTTTTTATGGACTTCTCCATTTGTGGTAAATAAAAATCGCCGTACAAATTTAAATGTTCTAAACACTCAAGAATGCTCCACGAATCTGTTTTTTCTTTCCATGTTAAAAATTGCAAATCATTTACTTTTAATTTTTCAATTTGGTTTATGATTTTTCTTGACTGCTCAATAAGATTTTCTTTAAATAATAACTACTGCCCGGTTGCCCTGCTCAGCCGACAATTATTTTTTTGAGGAAGTAATACAAATACTTGACTGTTGAAAGAAGGCATTTTGACAAGGGTACTAGACTATTCTAACTAAACCTAACTCCCCAAACTTTTAATTAAATTTTATTAATAAAAAACCTACAAGTTTTTTAAAATCTTGTAGGTTTAAATAACTGAAGTGAAACGGTAGGTGCTGCAAACTTATTTCTGTGGGTATAATTTTCAAAGTAATCTTCGGTATATTTTGCACCTCCATGTGGTCTTACATATTTTTAAGGAAATATTTGCCCTGCAAACCACGTGCTGGCATCTATCCAATCTCCTGCGCCACCACTACCCCAGCCCTGGTTTACATAAAAATTTCTATCAGTTACCACTTCATCCCAGCTCCAAAATAAGAAACTATGATGAATAGTTCTTGTTTGCCACCTGTAGCCAAATGCTAATGGATAATGGCTTAACCAACCCGTTCCTATTACTGCCGGTGTACGCCTGTTTACTATTGAATCAACAACCTGGTCTCTTAAATTACCCTGATGAATGCCAATGGAATTCCAGTCTGTTCTTAACCGTGTACCTGTGCGTCCGCTTAGGTAGGAGCCTGCGCCTGGCATATCCCATGGGCATGTAGCGCCCGAGCCTGCTATGCAAAATGTACGGACCTGGCCATTAAGTTCTATAATGATATTGTTAACGCTGTTGTTTTGGGTCAATGGTGCGGGTGCATTGGTACCTCTTCCTCCATTGGTTCTAAATAAGCCCCATCGTGGTGCCCAATAACCGCTGCCAGTTTCTGCCTGGTTATCGCCCCAGCAAAATAACATGGCCCATGAAACCGGCCCGCAACCTATTGCGCAACCGTTACGATCAAATTGATTATATGCAGGCTGAGCGGCGCTTCCACCTGCAGCAAAGTATGTTGTCCAACTCATAATTTGTTTCTCCTTTTTTTTTAGTTTTTATTAATAAAATGTGGTAATTCAGATTTAAAATTTGAAGGTGTGCCTTTTGGAACAATAAAAAATGGTAACGATTCCTTTGTGCCATTTGTATAGGAAATATCTAGTTGAAAATTTACTTCCTGATTTTTATTTGTAGCCAATGCTAATAATGTAACTGCATTCTTATTAAATTTTGGCGTAGATGTTTTAATAAATTCAGCACCATCGCCCGTAACTTTTATTTTTGCGGCAGATAAAAAAGGAATGGTTAATTTGTCTCCTTCATGAATACCTTCGCCAAATTTTAAAATGAGTTGCTCAATCTCCCATGCCTTGGAGGCACGTTCTGCTAATGCTTTCAAAAAAGGTGAATACATTTTTGAAAAACCCTTTTTCATTTCACCATAATTATTCCAACCTGTCATTTTTAATTTTGGCACTTTTACGCCTTCAGTTTTTATAACCAGTTCTGTTTTGCTTTTGTCATTAGCAGTAATTTTTGCAGGCGAAACTGTTACTGTACTTATGCCGTCGTATTTAGATAAATCTGCGGCCTGTAAACCTTCAATTTTTAAAGGCATTTGCCCTAAGTGCATCAGATAATTTCCTTTATCATCTTCTGCAGCATAGCAAAGCGTATCTAACTTTACAATCTTAGCTACTTTTCCATTGGCTGCTTTAGTTTCCAACGCTCGGCTTGGCGGCTCTACAGAAAAACTAAAATGCGGAAATGGCATATCATGCATACCAACAGATGCAAGCATGAAACCTGTACCGCTGCTTTTTTCTCTATGATCTCTTGCAACAATACTTTTTAAACCTACAATTTCAAACTCCCAATAGGCAATTTCTTTCATATCCGGTCGATAGACCGGGCAAACATTTTCTCCCAACTGTGCAGTTTCTAATTGTACTTCGTTATCTGCAGCTTTGAGGGACTCCAGTTTATTGGCTACCCTTCGCCTCAATTCCAGAGGCAGTTTTTGAATGTTAATTCTCATTTGATTTATTTTAAAATGAATAAAAAAGTTTAAAAACTATTCAACAGGGAGGATCATATCTATTTTTTAAAAATTGAAATTAAAGATTATGCTAATATATATAAAAAATTTTGTCCATTTTTTTTGAAATTATAAAAAGATTAAATTGTCATAAAAAGATTGATGAGCCTGATTTTAAAACTCAAATGCGCCAATGTCGTATCATTAAAAAGTGATTATGAAAAATGATAACCTCAATCATCTTTAGCACTTATTATTTTCACTCATATTTTATTTGCAAGCCAATTACTAACCAATAAGTACCATCTTAAGTGTTTTATAAAAGCAAAAAAAAACAGTTAAAACACCTTTTTATATATGCAAAGCTAATTGTATATTTATGCTTGCTATTGTAGCAACAACTCCCCTATTAAAATGTAGTAATCTTTTTAGCTTTATTCATTTCTCTACAATAAAAAGACTTTTTAGAAATAGCTTTTAAAAAATCAGTTAGTGAATTTGTATTAAGGGAATGAAGTTTTTGATGTTCCATTGCTGCTTGAAGTAGGAAAAAAAGCAGGGCAGAAACAGTCAGAAATTTAAAAATTAATTTTTAATTTTTATAATGCCATCTCGATTTAAAAGACAGAGCAAAGGTTTATCTGTAAATTTTAGATGCCCCCGCCAATACGGGGACTCTACAGAAAAAAGGTTTAAAAACATAAGCTATGTAATTTTAGTAGGCATAGAAAAATCTTGCCTGATAAGCCTGTAAAATTGATTTGATTTATTTATTTAAATACAAATAATTGCATTATGATACCAAAAGAATGGTTGCAATATGCACCAAAACCAAATGATTTAAAAGACGGACAAAAGTGGAATGTTTTTCTATCTTATCGATCTGTAAACCGTGGTTGGGTGCTTAATCTGCATGATGTATTGACAGAACTTGGGTTTAAAGTTTTTTTAGATCAATATGTATTAAAGCCGGGGGATTCGCTTGTAATGGTATTGGAAGATGGACTGCAACAAAGCCAGGCAGGAGTATTGGTTTGGTCAAATGCGGCACAGGATTCTGCATGGGTGAGAAATGAATACAATGTTTTACTAAGCAAAAGTACCAATGATAAAAGCTTTTATTTTGTGCCTGTAAAAATTGATACGGTAGAATTACCTGTTTTTGCTCAGACAAAATTGTTTTTAGATTTTGGTAATTATCCTGATGGACCAAATGGCGGAGATTTATTAAGATTGGTACATGGAATTGTGGGAAAAAGTATGAGCGACGAAGCGGTGCATTTTGCATGGGAGCAAGACGAGGCATCCGGCATTGTAGCAGCAAAAATAACAGCGGCTTTAAGAAACAGCAGACCTGAAAAATTAAAACAATTATTTAAAGAAGGAGGTTTGCCCTGGAAAACTACTGCATCGCTCGCATGTAAAACGGCAAAAGCATTAGTTAAGTTAGGCTATGAAGATGATGCAATAGAAATGCTGCAGCAAATACAAAAAGATTTTCCAAAATCTATTCGCCCGCAACAGCTACTGGCACTCGCACTTGCCAGCCGTGCAAAAGGAAATGACTTAAATGATGCACAGGATATTTTGGGAGAACTATATGCACTTAACCATCTTGACCCAGAAACGCTCGGTATTTACGGGCGCACATGGATGGATCGTTATAACATATCGGGCAACATGGCTGAACTGCGGCAATCGAGAAATTACTATTTAGAGGCCTTTGAAAAATCACCGGATGATTATTATACCGGCATCAATGCCGCTGCAAAAAGCATTCTACTTGGTGAAAATGATAAAGGCAAAAGCATTGCTGAAAAAGTAGAAATGCTCGTAGGTAATAAAGCGGTATCGGGTAATTACTGGCGTACGGCTACCATCGCAGAAGTAATGTTGATACAACAAAAATATAATGAAGCAGCAGCCATGTACCAACAAGCGGTTGATATAGCACCTACTGAAAAAGCATCTCATGCATCTACCGCTAAGCAGGCAACATTGCTGTTGAATAAAATGGGAGCAAATGATGATGATAAAAAGAAAGTGCTTGACGTGTTTACTGTATAATTATAAAAAATATTTGTGGTAAGTAAATAAAATGCGGCTAAACTGATAAAGAAATAAATTATTAAATGCCCAAACTTAAAGTATACATATCATCTACCTTCTTAGACCTTGAAGTGCCCCGCAAAACCATTATGGAAAGGGTACAGAAAGGTTTGAAAGATGAATTTGAACTTACCAATATAATGGAGCATATGAGTGGTGATGGCGCCAACAGGGCTGATATTGATATTTGCACAGCCGAAGTAAAAAAGGCAGATGTATATTTTATTTTGGTTGGAAACAGGTATGGATCACATCCTGAAAAATTTACAACAAAAGATGGTGTGCAATTAAATACAAATGGCAAATCATACACTGAAATTGAATATGATTTTGCCTGCGACACATTACAACAAAAATTTTATGCTATTTATAAACTGGAACTTACAGACGCATTTTTTGCCGATGCAGGCATTACAATTAATTATGCCGACACTGATATTTCTAAAAAGGAACTACTGCAAAAGTTTTCTGATAAAATAGGACAAACAGTAAGTGCTATAAAAATAAACAGTGCTGAAGATCTGGCCATAAACATCAACAATAAACTCACTGAATTTTATTTAAAATACAATACAAAAATAGATCTGGACATTACCAATGCAGACAGAATTTCCATTGACAGAAAACAAATATTGACCGAGTTCTCTTCTATAAAAAATAATATTTCAAAAGGAGCTTATGTTTTTTTAATGGAAGCAGAAAATGAAAATGACTGCTACCCTGAATTCTCTGCAAAACTTCAAAACGAACTTTTGAAGAAGGAACCGCCTAAAAATATAGATTTTATAAAAGCAGGTTGTGTGGCATCATTTCAAAAAAAAGAAGACCAGGAAAAAGCATTGATTAGAATTTTAAAAGAATCATCCATTAATATATATGGTGATATAGCCAACGGAATAACATTTGAAGGTATTGCACAGGATTTAGGAAAAGACATAAAAAATGTTACCATCTGTTTTCATGTAGATTGTAAAACAGATATAAAAAAAGACGGATTAAATTTTATGGAAACTATTGCTTTATTCATAAACAAAATAAGCAATATCATTAATGAAAAAGTAGATTATAAAAACAATTTCTTTTTTATTATCTGCGTGGCGTCTCCACAAAATGAGCCATTACCCACAGGCTTAAAAGATCATTTTAAAGGGCTCAATTTTTTTCACATTGGACGATTGCCCAACGTTGAAAAGGAAGATGCTTTTCAATGGCTTGATATCATTAAGCAAAGAAATACAAATATAGAAGAAGATACCAAAGCCTTATTCCGATTGGTTTTTATGGGAGATGATAAATTTCCTACAAAATATAAACAGTGTATTGAACTTATTGATAAAAGAACAAAATAATAATTATGAGTACAAAATATTTAGCATCGCCTGACTTGTTAAGTGCAAAAGAAGTGGCAGAATATTTAAACAGACCGTTGTTACTTTCGGGCGAACCGGGAACGGGCAAAACAAAATTTGCTTTGTATTTGAGCGAAACACTGGATAAGCAATTGTTTATTTTCAATACAAAATCCACTTCGCTTTCCAGAGATCTTTTTTACACGTATGATGCCATTGGGCATTTTGCTGAAAAAGAAAAAAATATTCTAGAGTTTATAAATTTAGAAGCACTGGGCAGGGCTATTGTGAATGCATATGGTCTGGAAAAAATTAAAAATAAGTTGTTGAGTGAGATTACAGGAAACAACCAGCTTGAAAAACTAAGGAAACTGAGTGATGCAGAAAAGGAACGAATAGTTGAAAACTTTGTGGCAGGTTGTGATGGTTGCGACAGTATTGTGTTGATAGATGAGGTAGATAAAGCTCCAAGAGATTTCCCAAACGATATTTTAAATGAAATTGAAAATATAGAATTTGAAATTAGGGAACTCAATTTTAAAATAAGTTTGAATAAGGAGAGCAAAGAAACGAGAGATAAAATATTTGTAATACTTACCAGCAATTT
>Ga0105047_10005348_pt1 | contig 22090 bp, 15 predicted proteins | sample MAT04_FD_78384 | JGI IMG/M metagenome (GOLD analysis project Ga0105047, IMG submission 78384) | Freshwater microbial communities from Lake Fryxell liftoff mats and glacier meltwater in Antarctica - MAT-04 (megahit assembly) | ecosystem: Environmental > Aquatic > Freshwater > Ice > Liftoff... | reverse complement strand
GCCGCCGAGGCCGCCAACCGTGCCAAGACGCAGTTTTTCGCCGCCGCCAGCCACGACCTGCGCCAGCCGCTGCACGCCATGGGTCTGTTCGCCGAAGCGCTGCGCCAGCGCAGCCACGACCCCGAGGTGGCCAGCCTCGTGAACAGCATCAACGAGAGCGTCGACGCGCTGGAAGGCCTGTTCGGCGAGCTGCTCGACATCACGCGCATCGACACCGGTGGCGTCGAGGTGCACCCGGCGCCGGTGCGCATGCGCGAACTCTTCCAGCGCCTGCGCCTGCACTTCGAGCCGGTGGCCTTCGAGAAGGGCCTGATGCTCAGCTTCCACGGCGATCTTCAGGTGGCGCACGCCGACCCGGTGCTGCTGGAACGGGTACTGCGCAACCTGGTCAGCAACGCCATCCGCTACACCGACGACGGCGGCGTGCTCGTCAGCTGCCGCCTGCGCAGTGCTGCCGCCGGCCCGCAGCTGCTGCTGCAGGTGTGGGACAGCGGCATCGGCATCGCCGAGGCCAGCCTGCCGCGCATCTGGGACGAGTTTTTCCAGGTCCAGGGCAACCGGCCGCTGGAAGCCCACCAGCGCAAGGGCCTGGGCCTGGGGCTGGCCATCGTCAAGCGCCTGGCCACGCTGCTGGAAGCGCCGATCAGCGTGCGCTCACGCATCGGTCACGGCACCGTGTTCAGCCTGGATTTGCCGGTGGGCAAGGCCCCGCGCAGCGTGGAGACCACGCCCGGCAGCGTCAAGCTGCCCATCGGCCTGACGCTGCAGGGCCGCTTCATCATCGTCGTCGAAGACGAGGCGGCGGTGCGCGAAGGCCTGGTGGTGCTGCTGCAGGCCTGGGGCGCGCGCGTCATCGCCTTCGACACCATCGCGGCGCTGGAAGCCTGGCTCGCCACCCCGGGCATCGAGGCGCCCGACCTGCAACTCGTCGACTACCGCCTGCCCGAGGGCCGCACCGGCATCGAGGCGCTGGTGGCCATGCGCGCACGCTGGCCCGAACGCAAGCTGCCCGCCATCATCATCACCGGCAGCACCATAGGCGGCCACGAGGACGAGGCCGTCACGCACGACTACCACCTGCTCATCAAGCCGGTGCTGCCGAACAAGCTGCGGGCGATGATTGCCTTCAAGCTCGGGGTCCGTTGAGGCCCCCCAGCTCGCTGGCGCTCGCTACCCCCCGGGGGGGAGGCCCCGCAACGGACCGGCGGAGCCGGATCCGCGCGGGTGGCTTGGTGGGGGCGCCGCCTGGTCGGCTGGTGCGCGTCAGGCGGTCGGGTAGGTGCCGGGCAGCAGGATGCGGCGGTCGACGTTGCGGATGTCGGTGTGGCCGCAGAAGGCCATCGTGACGTCGAGTTCCTTGTGCAGGATCTGCAGCGCCTTGGTGACGCCGGCCTCGCCCATCGCGCCCAGGCCGTAGACCATGGCGCGGCCGATCATCGTGCCGCGGGCGCCCAGGGCCCAGGCCTTGAGCACGTCCTGGCCGCTGCGGATGCCGCCGTCCATCCAGACCTCGAGCTTGTCGCCCACCGCGGCAACGATGGCCGGCAGCGCTTCGATGCTGCTGGGCGCGCCGTCGAGCTGGCGCCCGCCGTGGTTGCTGACGACGATGGCGTCGGCGCCGCTCTTCACCGCGAGTTCGGCGTCCTCGACGTCCATGATGCCCTTCAGGATCAGCTTGCTGCCCCATTGCGCCTTCACCCAGGCCACGTCGTCCCAGTTCAGGCGCGGGTCGAACTGCTCGTTGGTCCAGGCCGCCAGTGACGCCACGTCGCTGACGCCTTTGACGTGCCCGACGAGGTTGCGGAAGGTATGGCGCCGCGTGCCCATCATGCCCAGCACCCAGCGCGGCTTGCTCAGGATGTTGAGCGCGTTGCCCAGCGAGGGAATGACCGAGGCGCGCAGCTTGTTCTTCAGGTCCTTGTGGCGCTGGCCGATGACCTGCAGGTCCAGCGTCAGCACCAGCGCGCTGCATTTCGCGGCCTTGCAGCGGCCGATCATCTTGGCCATCGCGTCGCGGTCGCGCATCATGTAGAGCTGGAACCAGAATGGCGCGGTCGTGTTCTCGGCAATGTCCTCGATCGAGCAGATGCTCATCGTCGACAGCGTGAACGGGATGCCGAACTTCTGCGCCGCGCGCGCGGCGTGGATCTCGCCGTCGGCATGCTGCATGCCGGTCAGGCCCACCGGCGCGATGCACACCGGCATCTTCACGTCGACGCCCACCATCTTCACCGCCGTGCTGCGGTTTTCCATGTTCACCGCCACGCGCTGGCGCAGCTTGATCTTCTGGAAGTCAGCGCTGTTGGCGCGGTAGGTGCCTTCGGTCCAGCTGCCGCTGTCGGCGTAGTCGTAGAACATGCGCGGCACGCGCTTTTGTGCAAGCACGCGCAGGTCTTCGATGGTGGTGATGACGGTCATGGGGTCTCGCGCTCCTCAGGCGCCGCATGCTAGCGGCTGCGCCGGCCGGGGCGATGCGGGCCTGCCCTCGGCCCTACAGCCGCACCAGCGACGCCGCACGCACGCCTAGCAGGCGCAGCCGGCGGCGCAGGTCGACCCTTTTCAGGCACAGCCCGGCGGCGTGGCGGATGGCCGCGGCGTCGGCCACGGCCTGCGGCAGCGTGAGGTCGCGCGTCACGGTCTTGAAGTCGTCGAAGCGCAGCTTGATGCCGATGGTGCGGCCGGCGTAGCCCTTGCGCTGCAGATCGGTGGCCACCTGCTCGGCCAGGCGGGTGAAGATGGCGGTCAGCTCTTCGCGGTCGCGCACGGCGTGCAGGTCGCGTTCGAAGGTCGTCTCGCGGCTCATCGACACCGGCTCGCCGCGCGTCTCCACCGGACGGTCGTCGATGCCGTGCGCGGCGTCGAACAGCCAGCGCCCGTAGCTGCGGCCGAAGTGCTCCACCAGCCAGGGCTTTTCGCGCTGCGCGAGCTGGCCGATGGTCTGGATGCCCAGGGCCGTCAACCTTGCCGCCGCCTTGGGGCCGATGCCGTTGATGCGGCGCACGCCCATCGGCCACACGCGGGTGGGCAGGTCGGCGTGGGTCAGCAGGGTCAGGCCGTCGGGTTTGTCGAGTTCGCTGGCGATCTTGGCCAGCAGCTTGTTCGGCGTCACGCCTATCGAGCAGCTCAGCCCGGTGCGGCGGCGCACGTTGTTGCGGATGTCCTGCGCCACCGCGCGCACGCCGCCCTGCGGGTCGTGGCCGACGGCGTCCTGGGCGCCGGGCAGGTCGGTGAGGTCGATGTAGATCTCGTCGATGCCGCGGTCTTCGATCACCGGCGCCACTTCGGCGACGGCGGCCTTGAACTCGCGCGAGTAGTGGCGGTACTGCTCGAAGTCCACCGGCAGCAGCACGGCCTGCGGCGCCAGCGCGGCGGCCTTCATCAGGCCCATGCCCGAATGCACGCCGAAGTCGCGCGCCGCATAGGTGGCGGTGGTGATCACGCCGCGGCCGGTGTAGCCCGCCAGGGTGGCGAACTGCCGCCGGCCGTCGGGTTCGACAGTCGGCTGGTGGCGGCGGCCGCCGCCGATCACCACCGCCTGCCCGGCCAGTTCGGGGTAGCGCAGCAGTTCCACCGACGCATAGAAGGCGTCCATGTCGAGGTGGGCGATCCAGCGGCGCGGGGTCATGTGTGGCAAGGGCAGGGCGGCACGAGCGTAACGCCGCCGCGTCACGACACGGGCGCGCACGCCTGGACACAATTCTTCATATAAATGTGCCAAACGCACATTTATACTGTCCCCAAGCGTCGACCCCGTCGGCCGGCGCAGCCACCGGGAGACCTTCCATGTCCAAGACGTCCACTCTGCACAACCCCGCCCGGCGCCAGGCGCTGTTCACGGCCACAGGCTTGGCCGCCGCAGCCATGCTGGCCGCCTGCGGTGGCGGTGGCGGCGACGCCGGCAGCGCCGCAGCGGCCGGTCCGGCCACGCCGGCCGCCGCCAGCACCTACACGCTGGGCGCCATCGCCGGCTTCGGCTCGGTCATCGTCGGCGGCGTGCGTTTCGACGACAGCGGTGCCGAGTGTGTCGACGAAGACGGCAACAGCCGCGACCGCAGCGCGCTCAAGCTGGGCATGGTGGTGGCCGTCGATGCCGGCGCCGTGAACCGGGCCGACGGCACGGCGCTGGCGTTGCGCATCCGCCTGGGCAGCGAGATCGTCGGCCCGGTCGGCACCATCGACACCGTGGCTTCCACGGTGCAGGTGCTGGGCCAGACCGTGCTCGTCACCACCAGCACGCTGTTCGACGAGACACTGGCGGGCGGCCTGTCGGCGCTGACCGCCGGCCGCGTGGTCGAGGTCTATGGCATCCTCGACCCGGCAAACGGCCGCGTCGTGGCCACACGCATCGAGGCCGAGGACAGCCCCGCCGCCTACAAGCTGCGCGGCCAGATCGCCAACCTCGACACCACGGCCAAGACTTTCACCGTCAACGGACAGCTTGTCTCCTACGCCGGCCTGCCCGCAGCGACGGTGCCGCCCGGCCTGACCAACGGCCAGATCGTGCGCGTGCTGCTGCAGACGACGCAGGTGGGCGGGGCCTGGGTCGCCACTGCGCTGCGTGGCGGACTGCGCCTGCCCGACCGTTCGGGCGAGGCACACCTTGAAGGCGTGATCAGCAGCTTCACTTCGACCACCCTCTTCAGCGTCAACGGCCTGCCGGTGGACGCCCGCAATGCCAGCTTTCCCGACGGCAGCACCGGCATCGCGCTCGGTGCGCGAGTCGAGGTCGAGGGCACGGTGGCGGGCGGCGTGCTCGTGGCCACCAAGGTCGAAGTCGAGGAGCGCCGCAACGCCGGTATGCGGTCGCTGGAACTGCGCGGTGAACTCGGCAACCTGAACAGCACCGCCAAGACCTTCGCGCTGCGCGGCGTCACCGTCTGGTACGGCGGCACGGTGGACTGGCGCGATGGCAGCGAAGCCACGCTGGCCAATGGCAAGCGCGTGGAAGTGCGGGGCGTGCTGAGCACCGACCGCACGCGACTCGAGGCACGCCGTATCGACTTCAAGTGAGCGCCAGACCGTGAGCCCGAGGCCGGCCGCTACAGTGCGGCCGGCCCCTACCCGCACGCATGGACCCCCAAGACGCCCTCCCACCGCCCGGCCCGGCGCCCGAGCAGCCTGCGCTGCACGAGGCCCTGGCCGGGCTGATGGCGTCGGTGGCGCGCCTGGGTGTGGCGCGCGGCCTGCCCTACGCGGCGGTGGAAGAGCTGCTGCGGCAGGCCTTCGTACAGGCCGCCGCACGCGCCCACCCCGGGCTGCCCGAACACCGCAAGGTCAGCCGCATCAGCACCACCACCGGCATCAACCGGCGCGAGGTGACACGCCTGGTGCAGGCCGCGCAGCAGGCGCCCGCGGCACCGCGCGCACGTTCCGTCGCCAGCGAGGTGTTCACGCACTGGCGCACCCAGCCGCCCTACCGCGGCGCCGGTGGCGAGCCGGTGGTGCTGCCGCGGCTGGGCCCTGCGCCCAGCTTCGAGACCCTGGCCCAGTCCGTGACCCGCGACGTGCACCCGCGCAGCCTGCTCGACGAACTCTGTCGCCTGGGCGTGGCGCAATGGGACGCGGCGGCCGACCGTGTGCAACTGCGCCGCGAGACCTTCGTCGCCCAGGGCGACCTGGCGCGCCAGCTCGGTTTCCTGGGCGACAACGTCGGCGACCATCTGCGCGCTGCGGTGGCCAACGTCATCGATGGCGACGACAGCCTGCACTTCGAGCAGGCGGTGTTCGCCGACGGCCTGTCGGCCGCGTCGATCGCCTCGGTACGCCCGGCCGTGCGCGCGCAGTGGCAGGCGCTGCTGCAGGCGCTGGTGCCGGCGCTGGAAGCCCGCGTCGAGGCCGACGCCACGCTGCAGCCGCCACCGCAGGGCCGCCTGCGTGTCGGCCTCTACACCTACCACGAGGGCGCCGCCACGGCGCCCGCCCCGCCACCGCGCGCGCCCGCACTCGTACGCGCCAAGCGAAAGCCATGAGATGAAAAACGCCGTGTCACGACTCCCGGCCCTGCAGGGCCTGCTTGCCGGCGTGCTGGCCCTGTTGGCCGCAGCGGCCTTCGTCGCCGGCTGCGGCGGCGGCGTCGGCAGCGGCGGTACCGGCGGCTTCGCGTCGGGGCCAATCAACGGATTCGGTTCCGTCATCGTCGGCGGCGTGCGTTTCGAAGACAGCACGGCCGAGGTCGAAGACCTCGACGGCACGCGCCGCTCGCGCGACGACCTGCGCCTGGGCATGACGGTGGAAATCGACAGCACCGCCATCAGCGGCAGCGCGGCCACGGCCAGCCGCATCCGTTTCGAGAGCGAACTCTCGGGCCTCGTCGGCCTGGTGGACCGCGCCGGGGGCAGCTTCACGCTGCTGGGCCAGCGCGTGACGGTGGACGACAGCACGGTCTTCGACGAGCGCATCGACGGCGGCTTGGCCGGCCTGGCCAGCGGCCAGCCGGTGGAGGTCTACGCCGTGTTCGACACCGCCGCGCAGCGCTACCGCGCCACGCGCGTCGAGCCGGCGGCGCTGGCCCTCGGCCTGCGCCTGCGCGGCCCGGTGGCCGAACTGAACACGGCGGCGCAGACACTGCGTGTGGGCAGCACCAGCTACAGCTATACCGGCGCCAGCGGCGTGCCAGCGGGGCTGGTGGTGGGGCAGTTCGTGCGCCTGCGCCTGGAAGCCGAACTGCTGCCCATGCCGCGCTGGGTGGTGCGTTCCTTCGGCACCGCGCTGCGCCCCTGGGCCGATGCCGACGGTGTCAAGCTCGAGGGGCTGATCACGGCCTACACCTCGGCGGCCGCGTTCAGCGTCAACGGCCGTGTCGTCGACGCCAGCGGCGCCAGGCCGGGCAGCGGCCTGGCGGCGGGGGTGCGGGTGGAGGTCGAAGGCAGCCTGCGCAACGGTGTGTTGCGCGCCACGCGCGTGGTGATCAAGAGCGATGACGAGGTGCGCGACCGCGGCTTCGAGCTCGACGGCTTGATTACCGCCGTGAACGGCGGTGTCGTCAGTTTCGTGCTGCGGGGTGTCACGGTGAACACCGGCCGCGCCGACCTGCGCTATGAAGACGGCACGGCAGCGCTGCTGACCGTGGGCCGGCGTGTCGAGGTGCGGGGCCTGCTGTCGGTCGACCGCCGCAGCGTCGACGCCACACGCATCCGTTTCCGCTGAAGGGGCTGGGGCTGCGGCCTACACTGGGCTCATCGTCCTGATCCTGGGGAACCGCCGTGACTGCAAGCCTCGAAGCCGCCGCCCACCGTGCCCTGGCGGGCTCTGCCGCCGCCCTGCTGGGCGCACTGGGCTGCATCGCGCTGCTGCTGCCCCCGCTGGCCGAGCGCACGCTGGCCGCGCCGATGCGCATGACGCTCACCGTACTGGCGCTTGGCGCCGCGATGGCGCTGCACTGGTGGTTGCTGGGTCGCGCCGCGCGTCGCCTCAAGCAGTCGGTGGCGGCCTGGGTCGGCCTGTCGGTGCTGTTGTTCCCCGTGGGCAGCGCTGCCGCGCTGCTGCTGCTCGGAGGCGCTGGCCGCTCGCGTCGGCATGCGGCCCACGCGATTTGACGGAGGCCGACCTGTCGGCACAGGCGGTGTTTTTCGATGTGGCCAGCATGCTGCGCAGCCGGGCCGCCCGCAGGCTGAAGTTCAGCCTGCCAACCGCGCCCAGGCTGAAGTTCAGCCTGCCAACCGCGCCCAGGCTGAAGTTCAACCTGCCATCCGCGCCCAGGCTGAAGTTCAGCCTGCCAGCCGCGCCCGGTGCCGCGCCACCTGCGCCAGCACTTGCGCCGGTGCCGTGCCGCCCAGCAGGTTGCGCGCGGCCATCGAGCCGCGCAGCGTCAGCACGGCGAACACGTCTTCACCGATCGCCGCGTTGAAACCCTGCAGCGTTTGCAGCGGCAGTTCGGCCAGGTCCACACCTTGCTGCAGTGCCACCTTCACGGCGTGGGCCACGGCCTCGTGCGCGTCGCGGAAGGGCAGGCCCTTTTTGACCAGGTAGTCGGCCAGGTCGGTGGCGGTGGCATAACCCTTGAGCGCCGCGCGTTCCATCGCGTCCTTCTTGACGCGGATGCCGCCCACCATCTCGGCCATGATGCGCAGCGTGTCGGCCAGCGTGTCGACGGTGTCGAACAGCGGCTCCTTGTCTTCCTGGTTGTCCTTGTTGTAGGTCAGCGGCTGGCCCTTCATCAGCGTCAGCAGCGCCATCAGGTGGCCGACCACGCGCCCGCTCTTGCCGCGCGCCAGTTCGGCCACGTCGGGGTTGCGCTTCTGCGGCATGATCGATGAGCCCGTGCAGTAGCGGTCGGCCAAGTCGATGAAGCCGAAGTTCTGGCTCATCCACAGCACGATCTCTTCGCTCAGGCGCGACACGTGCACCATCGTGATGGCGGCGAAGCTGCAGAACTCCAGCGCGAAGTCGCGGTCGCTCACGGCGTCCAGGCTGTTCTGGCACACGCCGTCGAAGCCCAGCGTCTTCGCCACGCGTTCGCGGTCCAGCGGGTAGCTGGTGCCGGCCAGCGCGGCAGCGCCCAGCGGCAGGTGGTTGGTGCGCTTGCGCAGGTCTTGCAGGCGTTCGGCGTCGCGCGCGAACATCTCCACGTAGGCCAGCAGGTGGTGCGCAAAGCTCACCGGCTGCGCCACCTGCATGTGCGTGTAGCCGGGCATCACGGTGTCGGTGTGTTCGGCGGCCAGTTCGACGACCGCGAACTGCATCGCCACCAGCAGGCGCGAAAGTTTGTCGATCTCGCCGCGCAGCCACAGACGCACGTCGGTGGCCACCTGGTCGTTGCGGCTGCGGCCGGTGTGCAGGCGCTTGCCGGCGTCGCCCACCAGCGCCGTCAGCCGGGCCTCGATGTTCAGGTGCACGTCCTCCAGCGCCAGCTTCCATTCGAAGCGGCCCTGCTCGATTTCCTCGACGATGCGCGCCATGCCGCGCTGGATGTCGGCCAGGTCATGCGCGCCGATCACGCCCTGCGCGGCCAGCATGTCGGCGTGCGCCAGGCTGCCTTCGATGTCGGCGCGCCACAGGCGCTGGTCGAAGCCGACACTGGCGGTGTAGCGCTGCACCAGTTCGCTCATCGGCTCGCTGAAGAGGGCAGACCAGGCCTGGTGTTTGTTCGCCAGGGGGTCGGAAGAGCGGTCGTCTGACATGCGGAGGCGCCTCGGCGGGCGTGGGCAGGGGTGAAGCTCCGTATTATCCGGGCGCTCCTGCCTACGTCCATGACCCACCCGGCGCCCCCCGAGCGCAAACTCGAACCCGAACATGCCGCCGGCCGCCCCGCCAGCCTGTGGCCGGAAAGCGTGCGCCCTTCCGACGCCCCCAGCACCGGTTTTGCCATCACACGCTTCGACCCGCTGGCCGAGGAGCGCGGCCGGCTCAGCGCCCAGACCGCCGCCAGTTTCGACGTCTGCCACCCCGCCCTGGCCTTGCGCGCGGTGCTGCTGGTGCAGGCTGCGCTGGCCATTGCGGCGCTGGGCGGCGCCGACACGCTGGCCACCTGGGGTGCGCGCCAGGCCGTGTTGGCCTTCGGCGGCGTGGCCGGCACATTGCTGTGGCTGGTGGCGGTGTGTGCGCTGCGCCGGCCGCTGCGCGCCTTGGGCGCGGCCACGCGCGCCGGCGCCGTTCTGGGGCTGGGCGGTGTGGCCGCGCTGCTGGCCTGGTGGCCGCTGGCCTGGGCCGGGCTGGCCGGCGACGGCCATGGCCTGAAGCTGGCCGCGGTGGGCCTGGCCGGCGTCGGCTTCGCGGCGCTGCTGTGGGCCTGGCTCGACCTGCGCGCGCGCATCTGGCACCCGGCCAATGCCAGCGCGCGCCTGGCCGAACTGCAGTCGCGCATCCGCCCGCATTTCCTTTTCAATGCCCTGAACACGGCGCTGGCGCTGGTGCGTGTCGACCCGGCGCGTGCCGAGGCCGTGCTGGAGGATCTGGCCGAGCTCTTCCGCGTGGCGCTGGCCGAGGTGGGTGCCTCGGTGTCACTGCAAGAAGAGGTTGCGCTGGCGCGCCATTACCTGGCCATCGAGCAGGTGCGCTTCGGTCCGCGCCTGGCGGTGCAGTGGGAGATCGACCCCCGAGTGCACGTCGCGCGCGTGCCGCCGCTGGTGCTGCAGCCGCTGGTGGAAAACGCCGTGCGCCACGGCATCGAGCCCGCCACGCGCGGCGGCCGGGTGCGCGTGACGGCCATCGTGCAGCGCGGCCAGGCGGTGGTGACGGTGAGCAACACGCTGGCCAGCGAACCCGGCCAGCCCGGCCACGGCATGGCGCTGCACAACGTGCGCGAACGCCTGCGGCTGCTGCACGACGTGGGTGCGCAGTGCGACGTCTGGCTTGAGCCGGGTCTGGGTGGCGAGCCCGACCAGTTCCACGCGCGCATCGTGCTGCCTTTGCCATGAAGATGCTGTCGGCTTGCGGCCCATTGCGGACATTCACGTGTTTCCCGCCCTTTCGAGGTGGGTTGTGTAACGTAGGCCGGGCCGAAACCCAGGGCCTACGTCAAGCAACGCATCTCGAAAGGCCGAGACAGCGCAAGACGTCGCCAACGTCCGCAACGGGCCGAAAGCCGACGCCGACGTACCGCGTTCAAGACGGCACTGCGGCGCAGCTTTGCTGGAGCCGCTGACTTGAACGTCCTCATCGTCGACGACGAGCCGCTGGCGCGCCTGCGCCTGCGCTCGCTGCTGCACGGCCTGCCCGAACTCGATGTCAACATCGTCGGCGAAGCGGGCGACGCGCACGAGGCGCTGGCGCTGCTGAACGCCACGCCGGTGGACGCCGTGCTGCTGGACATCCGCATGCCCGGCCTGACGCCGCACGAAGGCTTGCATCTCGCGGCGCGGCTGAAGGCGATGCCGCAGCCGCCGGCGGTGATCTTCGTCAGCGCGCATGCCGAGCACGCGCTGAAGGCCTTCGAACTGGAGGCGGTGGACTACCTGACCAAACCCGTGCGCAGCGAGCGCCTGCGCGACGCGATGCAGCGTGTGCGCCAGCGCTTGCAGCCGGCGTCGACGGTGCAGGCCGCGCTGCTGGACGCGCCGGCGTTGGTGGTCAGCGACCGCGGCCGCGTGCTGCGGCTGCCGCTTCCCGAGGTGCTGGTGCTGAAGGCGGGGCAGAAGTACGTCACGCTGCGCACGCCGCTGCACGAGTACGTGCTGGACGACTCGCTGTCGGAACTCGAGCAGCGCCTCGCCGGCCTGGGTGGCGACCTCATCCGCATCCACCGCAACGCGCTGGTGGCGCGCCACGCGATACGCGAACTGGCGCTGCGCGATGCGGCCGGCACCGGCGACGATGGCGGCGACGGATGGGCCGTGCGCGTGGCGCCGCTGGACGAGTGGCTGGCGGTGTCGCGGCGCCAGGTGGCGGCGGTGCGCGCGGCGCTGGCCGCGCAACGGTGAGGCGCGGGTCCGCCGCGGGCCGGGCGGCCGCGGTGGCGGCGCTGCTGGTGCTGGGCATACTGGTCTGGTGGCTGCTGCGCGCAACGCCGGAGCCTGCGACGGCAGCCGGGCCGTCGGCATCGGCCGCGGCCTCGCGGGGCGCGGGCCCGCCGGCCGCCGACCGACTGCCACTGGTCCGAGCGGCCGTCGCGCCCGGCGCGCTCAAGGCCAGCCCGCCTGCGGCGCCCGTGCCCGTGCTGGCGACGGCGCCCCGCACGGGAGGCGACGGCTCGGCGCCCGCTGCCGCCGACTCGCCCGTGTGGGACTTGTGCGGCGTGGGCCGCCTTTCGGTGCCGCGCGGTGCCGGTGCGCCCGTCGACCCCGAGCAGGCGCTGGCGGCCTTGCCGCGAAACCTGGGCAGCGACGCCATGGCCGAGGCCTACCAGAGGCTCTTCGCCGTGCTCGATGCCGGCCCGCCGCGCTGGCGTGCGGCCGCGGTGATGCTGCGCGGCAGCGACGCCGCGGGACGGCCGCAGGTGCTGGCCCTGCCCGAACTGGCACGCGCATCCGACGACCCCGTGGTGGCGCTGTGGGCGCAGCAGCGCTGTGATCTCGGTGCCAGTTGCCTGGAGATGGCCGGGCGCTGGGCACAGGTCGAACCGCAGAACCTGGCGCCCTGGGTGAACCTGCTGGCGCGGCAGCCGCAACGGCGCGCTGAACTGATTGCCCACATGGCCGCCGCCACGCGTTTCGACCGCCACGAACAGGCACTGTCGCTGGCCGTGTTCGAAGCCCTGCCGGCCGGGGTCGCGCCCTATCTACAGCCGGCGCTGTGGATCGACGTCATCGGTGTCGAGGCGGCGATGTCCATGCCCGGCTTCAGTGCGGTTTTCGACCACTGCCGCGCGCCGCTGGCAGCTGGTGGCGTGGTGGTGCGCGAGTGCACCACCATCGCACGCACGCTGGCCGATCGCAGCGACTCGGCGCTCGGCATCGGGCTCGGCCTGCGCTTGGCCGAACGCAGCGGTCTGGCGCTGGACGACCTTGCCCGGCGGCGTGCCGAGCTGAACCTCTGGCGCGGCCCGCCCGAGAACCTCTTCGACCGCCAGCAGCCCTTGTCCTGCGCCGGCGTGGCGCGCATGCGGACCTGGGTCGAACAGCGGGCCCGTCTCGGTGAACTCGGTGCGCTGCGCGCGCGTGCCGCACCGCGCGCCGCGTCGGCGGCCTCGACCCCGCGCTGATGCGAGGCGGATGCCGTCAACCGGTATTGCGCAAGCCCGCCGCGATGCCGTTGATCGACAGGTGGATGCCGCGCTGCACACGCACCAGCCCCTCGGGGCTTTCGCGTTGCTTGCGGTAGCGCCGCATCAGTTCCACCTGCAGGTGGTTCAGCGGGTCGAGGTAAGGGAAGCGGTGCGCGATGCTGCGCGCCAGTGCCGGGTTGGCCTGCAGCGGTTCGGTCTGGCCGGTGATGAGCATCAGCGTGTCATGCGAGCGCTGCCACTCGGCGCGCAGCAACGTGAAGATGCGCTTGGCCAGCTTCTTGTCGTCGACCAGTTCGACATAACGCGCGGCGATGCGCAGGTCGCTCTTGGCCAGCACCATGTCCAGGTTGCTGAGCAGCGTGCGGAAAAAGGGCCACTGCCGGTGCATGCGCTGCAGCAGTGCCACACGTTCTTCGCGCTCGCCGCCGGCGATGAAGGCCTCGATGGCGCTGCCGAAGCCGCACCAGCCCGGCAGCGCCATGCGGCACTGGCCCCAGCTGAAGGACCACGGGATGGCGCGCAGGTCCTCGATGGCGCGTGTGGCCTTGCGGCTGGCCGGGCGGCTGCCGATGTTCAGTTCGGCGATCTCGCGGATGGGCGTGGCGGCGAAGAAGTAGTCGGTGAAGCCGGGTGTGCCGTAGACCAGTTGGCGGTAGGCCTGGAAGCTGGCCTCGCTGATCTGCGCCGCGGCGTCGAGGAAGGCCCTGGACGCCGGCTTGGTCGGGTGCAGCAGCGTGGCTTCGAGCGTGGCCGCCACCAGCGTCTCCAGGTTGCGGTGGCCGATGTCGGGGTTGGCGTACTTCGACGCGATGACCTCGCCCTGTTCGGTGAGCCGGATCTGCCCGTTCACCGTGCCCGGCGGTTGCGCCAGGATGGCCTGGTAGCTGGGCCCGCCGCCGCGGCCCACGGTGCCGCCGCGGCCGTGGAAGAGGCGCAGCGTGATCGGCGGCGTGCCATCGGTGCCGGGTTCGGCGAATAGCGCGGCCAGCGCGGTCTCGGCGCGGTAGAGCTCCCAGTGGCTCGTGAAGCTGCCGCCGTCCTTGTTGCTGTCGCTGTAGCCCAGCATCACGTCCTGCTCGCCGCCGCTGGTAAGCACCAGCCTGCGCACGCCGGGCAGCGCGTAGAACTCGCGCATGATGGGTTCGCTGCGTCGCAGGTCGCCGATGGTTTCGAACAGCGGCACCGTGATCAGCGCCGCGCGCGCCGGGCCGTGTGCGCAGTCCAGCGTGCCGGTCAAGAGGCCGGTCTCCTTCTGCAGCAGCAGCACCTCGAGCAGGTCGCTCACCTCCTCGGTGTGGCTGATGATGTAGTGGCGCACCGCGTCGCGGCCGTAGCGCGCAAGCGCCTCGCGTGCGGTCTCGAAGATGGCCAGCTCGTCCAGCGCCAGCTCGGAGTAGACGGCGCCGTGCACACGCAGCGGGCGGGCGTCGTTCAGGAGCGCCAGCAGGCGTTCGCGGCGCCCGGCTTCGGCCAGCGCGCTGTAGTCGGGCTCGATGCGCGCCACGCGCAGCAACTCGGCGACCACGGCCTCGTGTTTGTCGCTGCTTTGGCGCAGGTCGAGCGTGGCGAGGTGGAAGCCGAAGACCTGCACCGCGCGCAGCAGCGGCGCCAGGCGGGGGCCCACCAGCGCCTGCGCGTGGTGCGAGGCGAGCGATCGTTCGATGACGCGCAGGTCGGCCAGGAACTCGGCGGCCTCGTGGTACGGCGACTGCGGCGCCACCGCGTGGCGCAGCGCCTCGGTGCCGGTCAACCGGTGCAGCGTGGCGGCCAGGCGTGCGTACATGCCGATCAGCGCACGCCGGTAGGGTTCGTCCTGGCGGTGTTCATTGTGGTCGGGTGAACGCCCGGCCAGCGCCAGCATGTCGGGTGTCACAGCACTGAGCGTGCCGCTGATGGACAGCTCGGCCCCCAGTTCGTGCACCTCGGTGAGGTAGAACCGCAGCGCCACCTCGGACTGGCGCTTCAGCGCATGCGAAAGCGTGGCCGCGGTGACGTTGGGGTTGCCGTCGCGGTCGCCGCCTATCCAGTGACCCATGCGCAGGAACGAGGCGATGGCGTGGCCGGGCAGGGCGCGTTCGATGTCGCGGTACAGCCGCGGAATCTGGCGCAGGAAGGTGGTGTTGTAGTAGCTGAGCGCGTTTTCCACCTCGTCGGCCACCGTCAGCTTCGCGGTGCGCAGCATGCGGGTCTGCCACAACTGCGTGACGCGGGCGCGCATCAGCGCCTCGTTCTCGGCACGCGCCTCGGGTGTGCGCAGACCGTCGCGCGCGCCCAGCAGTTCGGCCACCGCACGCTCGGCGTCGAGGATGCTCTTGCGCTGCACCTCGGTGGGGTGGGCCGTCAGCACCGGGCTGATGTAGGCCGTGGCCAGTGTGGCGGCGATATCGGCGGCGCGGTGGTCGGCACGCTGCAGGCGCTCGAAGCTCAGCGCCAGCGATCCTTCCTGCAGGTCGCCGGCCTGTTCGTGCACGGCGCGGCGGCGCACGTGGTGACGGTCTTCGGCGATGTTGGCCAGGTGGCTGAAGTAGCTGAAGGCGCGGATGACGGTGACGGTCTGGTCGGCCGACAGGTTTTTCAGCAGCCGGTCGAGCACCCGACCGGCGCTGGCGTCGGCCTTCAGGCGGTAGGCCACGCTGAGCTGGCGGATGCGTTCGATGAGTTCGTAAGCGGCAGTGCCTTCCTGCTCGCGAATCGTGTCGCCCAGGATGCGGCCCAGTAACCGGATATCTTCGACCAGTGGCCTGTTTTTTGCGGCCGCATCGCTTTCGGGCGCAGCCTGGCTCGTTTTGGTGCGGCGTGCCGCGCTGGTGCGGGCAGGGGGGGGGCGCAGCATGGCAGGCTCCTGTGCGTGTAACCGGGTTACCGATTGTCGCTCTGGCTGTCCGCAAGCCCCATGCCTGGCCGGCGGGTGCCGGGTGCTGGCTATCATCGCCGCATGACCCAAGCCACCGTGATCGCCACGCGCGAAAGCCGCCTTGCCCTGTGGCAGGCCGAACATGTGCGCGACACCCTCGTTGCGCGTTTCGGCCTGCAGGTCGAACTCTTGGGCATGACCACCCGCGGCGACCAGATCCTCGACCGCGCACTGTCCAAGGTGGGCGGCAAGGGCCTCTTCGTGAAGGAGCTGGAGACCGCGCTGGAAGAGGGCCGCGCCCACCTTGCCGTGCACTCGCTGAAGGACGTGCCGATGGACCTGCCGGCAGGCTTCGTGCTGGCCGCCATCTGGGAACGCGAAGACCCGCGCGACGCGTTGGTCTCGGGCAAGTACGGCAGCGTCGACGAACTGCCGCAGGGTGCCGTCGTCGGCACGAGCAGCCTGCGCCGCGTGGTGCAGTTGCTGAGCCGGCGCCCCGACCTGCAGATCGAGCCGCTGCGCGGCAACCTCGACACCCGCCTGCGCAAGCTCGATGAAGGCGGCTACGACGCCATCGTGCTGGCCGCCGCGGGGCTGAAGCGGCTGGGGCTGGCGTCGCGCATCCGCGCCACCTTCGACCCCGAAGTGATGATCCCGGCGGCCGGCCAGGGCGCGCTGGGCATCGAGGTGCGCGAAGACGCCACCGAGCTGCGGGCGCTGCTCGCCAAGACGCTGCACCGGCCCACCTTCCTGTCCTGCCACGCCGAACGTGCGGTGTCGCGTTCGCTGGGCGGCAGCTGCAGCATGCCTTTGGCCGCGCACGCCGTCTGGGTCGGCGACACGCTGCGCCTGGACGCTGCGCTGGGCGACGCCAACGACCCCAAGCGTCCGTTGCTGCACACGCGTCTGACCGCTGACGTCACCGACGAGGCCGGCGCACGCGCTTTAGGCAACGCAGCCGCCGCACGGCTGCGCGAGGCAGGCGCCGGCAGCTACCTGCCGGCCGCCTGAAGCCGGCCGCAGGTCTGGCGATGCGGCTCGTCGTCACCCGTCCGGCGGCGCAGGCGGCCGACTGGGTGCAGGCGCTGCAGGCACTGGGGCAGGACGCGGCGGCGCTGCCGCTGCTGGACATCGCCCCGGTCGACAACACCGCGCCGCTGCGCGAGGCGTGGCGTGCGCTGCCCGGCGCCGCCTTCGTGATGTTCGTCAGTGCCAATGCCGTGGCGCACTTCTTCGCCCAGGAATCGGCCGGGTTGTCCTGGCCGCCCGGCCTGCGTGCGGGCTGCACCGGGCCAGGTACCGCGGCGGCACTGCGCGCGGCCGGCGTGCCGGCGGCTTGTGTCGTCGAGCCGCCGCCCGGCGCAAGCTTCGATTCCGAGGCGCTGTGGGCGTTGCTGGTGCACGAAGACTGGGGCGGCCGCCGCGTGCTGGTGGTGCGCGGCGAAGAAGGCCGCGACTGGTTTGCCGACACACTGCGCGCACGCGGCGCCACGGTGGACTTCGTTGCCGCCTACCGCCGCTGCGCACCGCAGCCCGACGCCGCCGGCCGGGCCCTGCTGGCCGCCGCGCTGGCCGCGCCCGCCGCGCACCTGTGGCTGTTCAGCAGCAGCGAAGGCGTGGCCCAGCTGCGCACGCTGGCGCCGGGAGCCGACTGGTCGCGCAGCGCTGCACTGGCTTCGCACCCGCGCATCGCGCAGACGGCGCGCGAGCTCGGCTTCGGGCGGGTGGTGTTGACGGCAGCCGCGCCGGCCGCGGTGGCGGCACAAGCCGCCGCATGGCCGTCGATACAATCTGACTCCCTGTGACCGACACGCCCGCGCCCCCTCCCGCCGTGCCGACCGAGGCGCCTTTGCCGGCACCCGCGCCGGCCGCGCCGCCCCCGGTGCCCGCCGGGGTCGGCCACGGCCGCTGGATCGCCGCCGGCGCCTGCGTGCTAGCTGCATTGGCCGCCGCGGCGCTGGTGCTGGCCTGGAACACCCAGCAGCGTGTGAAGTCGCTCGAGGCCGAACTCGTCAAGCGCCAGCAGGACAGCGGCAGCCAGGCCACCGAGGCACGCACGCTGGCGCGCCAGGCCGAGTTGACGTCGCGCGAGACCGCGGCCAGGCAGGCGCTGATGGAAGCGCGCATCGCCGAAACGACGATGCAGCGCACGCAGCTCGAAGAGCTGATCCAGTCGCTGTCACGTTCGCGCGACGAAAACGTGCTGGCCGACGTCGAGGCCGCGATCCGAGTGGCCCTGCAGCAGGCGGCCATCACCGGCAGCGCCGAGCCGCTGGTGCTGACGTTGAAGCAGGCTGACGAGCGCCTGGCGCGCTACAACCAGCCGCGGCTGGAGCGTGTGCGCCGCGCCGTGGCGCAAGACCTCGAACGCACACGCAGCGCCGGCGTCACCGACATCACGCAGCTCACCATCCGCCTTGACGAGGTCATCCGCCAGATCGACGAACTGCCGCTGCTGTCGGCACCCGAACGGCGTGCGCCGGCGCGCGTGGCCGCCACGGCGGGCGCGGCCAGTGCCGCGTCGGCCCCGGCCACGGCGGCCAGCGCCGTGGCGCGCGGCTGGCAATGGACGGCGCAGTGGCGCGAGTTCGCGGCCGTCGTCTGGCATGAAGTCAAGGGCCTGGTGCGCGTGACGCGCATCGACAGCCCCGAGGCCATGCTGGTGGCGCCCGAGCAGGCCTTCTTCCTGCGCGAGAACCTCAAGCTGCGGCTGCTGAACGCACGCCTGGCGCTGTTGTCGCGCCAGTTCGACACCGCGCAGTCCGACCTGCGTGACGCGCAGCTTGCGCTCGACCGTTACTTCGACCGCAGCACGCGCCGCGTGGCCGCGGCCAGCGAGCTGGTGCGCACCGTCACCGCGCAGGCGCGGCTGATCACCGTGCCACGGCCCGACGCCACGCTGGCGGCTATCGCCACCGCGTCGGCGGGGCGCTGACGGCGCGCCGGGCACGAGGCGGCACCCCCGATGCGCGGCGTCATCTGGCTCGTGGGCCTGTTCGTGGTGGCCGTGGTGGCCGCAACTACGCTGGGCGCCAACGACGGCCTGGTCAGCATCTACTGGAGCGGCTGGCGCACCGACTTCTCGCTCAACCTCTTCGTGCTGGTGATGCTGGGCGCCTGCCTGGTGCTGATGGCCGCGGTGCAGGCCCTCAATTCGCTGCTGAGCCTGCCCCAGCGCGCCGGCGCCTGGCGCGCCCTGCGGCGCGAACGCGCGGCGCAAGCGGCGCTGCGCGAGGCCCTCACCGAATACTTCGGCGCCCGCTACGGCCGCGCGCGCAATGCCGCGCAACGTGCGCTGCTGATCGCCGACGAGCACGAGGCGCTGCAGGCCGACGCCGAGTTTCATGTGCTGGCGCGGCTGCTGGCCGCCGGCAGCCTGCACCGCCTGCAGGACCGCCCGCGCCGCGACGAAGCCCTGGCGCAGGCGCTGAAGGTTGCGCGCGGCCCCAAGACCCTGCGCAGCAGCGTGCGCAACGCCGAGGAGGCCGTGCGCCTGCTGGCCGCCGAATGGGCGCTGGAAGACCGCGACGCGCCGCGCGCAATGGAAGCGCTGGAGGCGCTGCCGCCCGGCGCCGCGCGCCGCACTCACGCGCTGCGCCTGAAGCTGCAGGCGCTGCGCATGGCGCGCCAACCGCTGGACGCGCTGCAGACGGCGCGCCTGTTGGCCAAGCACCAGGCCTTCTCGCCGCTGGTCGCGCAGGCCCTGCTGCGCGCACTGGCCGGCGAAACCTTGGAGGGCGCGCACGACGTGCAGCAGCTGCGCCGCCTGTGGGGCCAGTTCGACCCTGCGGACCGCCGAGACCCCGTCGTGGTGGCACGCGCGGCGTTGCGAGCCGTTCACCTGGACGCGGCAGAGGAAGCACGCCTCTGGCTCAAACCCTTCTGGGAGCGGCTGTCGGAGCTGGCTCGCGAGGACCGTGAACAGGTGGCACTGGCCCTCATCGAAGCCCGGGGCGGCATCGGCAGCGACTGGCTGCCGCGGCTGGAGGCGGCGGCCCAGGCCTACGGCCACGAAGCAGCGGTCGTCGCGGCGGTGGGCATGGTCTTCGCCGAGCGCCAGCTCTGGGGCAAGGCGCGCCTGCTGCTGGAACAGGCCGCCACCGCACCCGGCCTGCCTTCGCGCACACGGCGCGCCGCCTGGCGCCAGCTCGCGGCGCTGGCGCGCGAGGAAGGCGACGAGGCCCGTGCGCTGCGCTGCGAGCAGGCCGCCGCGGCGCTTGACTGACTCCGAGCCAGCCCGGCCGGCATGCGGGTCAAGAACCCCTGATATACTGCAAGGCTTGATGCGGCTGTAGCTCAGCTGGATAGAGTACTTGGCTACGAACCAAGGGGTCGTGGGTTCGATTCCTGCCAGCCGCACCAGTAATGACGGGGCCTAGAAGGTGAGCGAAAGCTGACTTTCTAGGCCCTTAGTCTTTCTGGAGCCCTCAGAAAGCCTACAAAAAGCCTACAACGCTTTCGCTGGGATCTGGCAATGCGTGGGGGGAACCTCAGCATCCAGCGAGTCCTGTCGCAGTCAGCCGTCGGGACGCGGAAAACAGAACGCCGCCAGCGGCCCGTGGACCGGTGGCGGCGGTTCGACGAGCGTCGGCTTCTGGCGAGGCTCAGGTCGCCCGCACGCGCGAAAACGGCTGATCTGGCCCCGGGAACGAGGTTGCGGTGTCAGCTCCGGCCTGCTGCAGAACTTCGCCGTCGATGGCAGGCAGATTGCGACGGTCGAATCCATTTAATCGGCGCCGTCGTTAGTCGTCAAGCAATGCAGATCATCGGACTTGCTTCGACCAGATGATCGTGCGACGACGACGATGCTTGTGCCGTCCGCAATGGCTGCCTCACCTGGTGCCCACGAAGAAAAGCGGCCCCACCGCAGATGCGATGGGGCCGGAACTGCTGCGTCAGGCTGCCAGTGATTCTTCTGATGCTTCCAGGCCCTGGGTGCCGGTCTCGTCCTTGTCGAGATCCAGTTCGGCAGCCAGTGTGCGTTGCCGCCCCAGGAGGGTGGTCAGCCGTTCCTCGTGTTCAAACGGCTTACCCAGTTCCTCGCGAAGTTCGTCCAGCCGTCGCCTTGTCGACGCGAGCTTGCGCTCGGTCTCCAGGCGCCAGTCCGGCATGGCCAGGATCGTGTCGCGCAGGGCCTGGTACAGCGCCGGCCCCGTCTGGAAGGATCGGCTGTCGTGGATGACTTCACCCTTCAGGTACAGATGCACATCGTCGAACTCGCGGCCGATGAAGACCCAGAGCTCGAAGGTGCCGACTGCACCCAGCAGTTCCTCGGTCGACCGGGCCGACACGCTCGCGCGCGCCCTCCTGATCACCGTTCGCAGGGCATCGCCCAATGCTTCCGGCCCCCGATGTGACCGTCCATGAACCGTGGCCGCCAGCTCTCCCGCCTGGAGAAGGCCGGCGGCCGCGTCGGCGTCGCGCGCCAGCGCGTTGAGCAGCTTCAGGCTGCTCTCGATGCGCATCGGCAGGTGCGCCACCTCCGACTCGTTCGCATAGCGCTGGTTGCGCCACACCATGAACAGCGACGAGTAGCGCGCGATGTCGGCATCGACGCCGGCCTTCTCGATCACCTTCGGATTGCCCGAGGCAAGCGCCTTGACCTCCGCATAGCTCAGCGTCGCGAGTTCCACGTCCTCGATGGAACGCAGGCCCTTGTCGCCGCTCATCACCTGCGCGATGAACTTCGCCTTGGTCAGCACCGTCTGCCAGCTGTAGGCGTCGAAGCTGCCCTCCGCGACGTAGCGGATGATCTCCACTTCCTCGCACTCGTTGCCTTGCCGCAGGATGCGGCCTTCCCGCTGTTCCACATCGCAGGGACGCCATGGGCAGTCGAGTTCGTGCAGGGCGACCAGACGCTTCTGCACGTTGGTGCCGATGCCCATCTTCTGCGTCGACCCCAGCAGGACACGCACCGAACCTTCGCGAACCCGGCGGAACAGCCTTGCCTTCTGGGCGTCGGTCTCCGCGTCATGGATGAACGCGATCTCGTCAGCGGTCAGGCCCCGTTCGATGAGGTGGTCCCGCAAATCCTCGTAGGCGCTGAATTCCCTGCCGCCCTTCGGCGTGGACAGGTCGCAGAACACGAGCTGGGCCGCTTTGTAGCCCACTGTGCGCAGCCAGATCTCGTGCACCTCGTGGGCACACTTCACGACCTTGCCTTCCGGGTCGGCCATGGCGGTTGCGTCGACGAGCCGCATGTCCAGCGCAGCCTTGCGGCCGTCGTTGGTGATGCTCAGCATGTTGTCCACACGCGGATCGATGCGGTCGGTCCTGAGCCGCTCCGCGCGGCGCACCAGCGATTGCACGTAGGCCTTGAGCGCGTTGCTCGGCCGGCAAGTCACCGTCCGGGGCTTCTGGCCTCGCAGGTCCGGCACCGGCAGATTCAGCATCTCCCGCGTGCGGATGTCGGCCAGCTCGCAGAACACACCCATCAGGTCCGGCACGTTGATGAACCGCGCAAACCGCGTGTTCAGGCGGTAGCCGCTGCCGTCGGGTGCGAACTCGAGCGCAGTGACGGTCTCGCCGAACGTGGCGGCCCAGGCATCGAACTGTTCCAGCCCGAGCGCCTCCAGCGTGTTGGGCTGCAGATAGCGCTGGAAGGTGTGGATCTCCGCCATGCTGTTGGCCACCGG
>Ga0105047_10005347_pt1 | contig 22090 bp, 15 predicted proteins | sample MAT04_FD_78384 | JGI IMG/M metagenome (GOLD analysis project Ga0105047, IMG submission 78384) | Freshwater microbial communities from Lake Fryxell liftoff mats and glacier meltwater in Antarctica - MAT-04 (megahit assembly) | ecosystem: Environmental > Aquatic > Freshwater > Ice > Liftoff... | reverse complement strand
CCGATCCTGGCACCGATCGGATTCATCGGATTCCAGGTGTGGCTCAGCGCGCATACCAACGAGGCGGGCGTCTGGTTCCGGGTGCAGACCGAGGCGTGGGGCGAGGGCACCAGTTTCGGGCTCACTGCAATCCGTCGCACGGTGAAGGCGTTCACGCATCCGCTCACCTCGCCCACCAACACCATCACGGCGGTCAGCGTGCTCGCGATGGTGCTGCTGCTGTGGTTCCTGAAGAAACACAGATTGCCGGCCGCGCTCAACGCCTACATCGCCATCGTGCTGTTGCTGATGCTGTTGCCGAGCACCGTCACCGCCCGGCCGCGCTTCTTGTTCACGGCATTCCCGCTGCTCATCGCCGCTGCGGCGTGGTTCGAGGCCAGAGAGCGCCACGATCGCGAGTGGTGGCCATACGTCGTCGGCGCCTGCTCGGCCGGACTGGTGGGCCTCACCGCGCTCTATGGCGTGTACGGGGCAATCCCGTGACCGCCGTCCGCAACCTGTCCAGAACCACCCGAATCGCTAGGATCCTCGCCGTATGACCGCGACCATCGAACGCGCGTGCCTCAGTGTTGTCGTGCCGTGCTACAACGAAGAAGCCACCATCCTCCACCTGCTCGGCCGGGTGTTGCACTCGCCGTGGGTGGCCGAAGTGATCGTCGTCGACGACGGCTCCACCGACCGCTCACGTGAGCTGCTGGCAACCTGCAGCGACCCGCGCATCCGGGTGGTGCTCCAGCCGCACAACATGGGCAAGGGCGCTGCGCTGCGCGTCGGCATCTCCAAGGCCACCGCCGATTATGTCGTCGTCCAAGACGCTGATCTCGAGTACTCGCCCGAGGAGTTCGGCGTGCTGCTCGAGCCGCTGGAGTCCGGCCAGGCCGATGTCGTGTACGGCTCGCGGTTCCTCGGCGGCCGCCCGCACCGGGTGCTCTACTACTGGCACTCGGTGGGCAACAAGATGCTCACCGAACTCTCCAACATGTTCACCGACCTCAATCTCACCGACATGGAGACCTGCTACAAGGCATTCCGTCGCGAGATCATTCAGTCGCTCGAGATCGAGGAAGACCGTTTCGGCTTCGAACCCGAGATCACTGCCAAGGTCGCTCGCCTGCGCTGTCGCATCTACGAGGTCGGCATCACCTACGACGGTCGCACGTACGCCGACGGCAAGAAGATCGGTTGGCGCGACGGCGTCCGGGCCGTCGTGTGCATTGTGAAGTACTCGCCGATCGGCGAGCGCATCCGCCGTCACGAGAGCTGATCGGGTGCCGCTGCCCGGTCGTCTCCGCTCGACCCGCCTGAGCGTGCTGCTGTTGGCAGCGCTGGCATACGTGCCAGCGCTCTGCTCGTCCCCGGGCCGCATGCCCGCCGACACCAAGCTGTACCTCTACCTCGATCCCGGTGGCCTGATGGGCACCGCTGCGCAGGCCTGGGATACCAGCCAGTTCGGCGGTTGGGTGCCGCACCAAACGATGTCGTACCTGTGGCCGTCGGGTCCGTGGTTCTGGGTCGGCGAGAACCTTGGCCTGCCCGACTGGGTGGTGCACCGCCTGTGGTTGGGCACGTTGCTCTTCCTGGGCGGTTGGGGTGTGCTGCGCCTGGCTCGCGAACTCGGGCTCGCAACCGCTGGCATACTGGTCGCCGCCCTCGTCTACCAGTTGTCGCCATACACGCTGCCGTACGTCAGCCGCACGTCGCTGATGCTGCTGCCCTGGGCGTCGTTGGGTTGGCTGACGCTGCTCACCATCCGCAGCTTCCGCCACGGCGGCTGGGGCTACCCGGCATTGTTCGCGCTGGTACTGGCCACAGTCGCCGGAGCCAACGCCACGGCGTTCTTGATGATCGTGCCCGGGCCGGTGGCCTGGGTCCTGATCGAGTGGTCGGGCAAGCGCCTCGATACTCGACGGGTGCTCGCCACCACGGGCCGCATCGCGGTGCTCAGCGCCGCCGTCTCGTTGTGGTGGGTGACGATGCTGTCGGTGCAGGGCACCAACGGCGCCGACGTACTCGCCTACTCCGAAACGCTCGATGCTGTCTCGCTCACCTCCACCAGCGTGGAGGTCATGCGCAGCCTGGGCTATTGGCTGTTCTACATCCGCGACCCGTACGCCGCGGCCACCACCGCTTCCATCCCTTACCAGACCTCGCTGCCCCTCATCGCCGTCGGGTTCGGGCTGCTGCTGGTCTGCACGCTCGGCTTCGTGCTCACCCGCTGGGCGCACCGCCGCTTCACGATCGCGCTCCTGACTACGGGTGTGGTGCTGTCGGTGGGCGTGCACTCGTACGAGCACCCCGCGCCACTGCTCAGCCTGATCCGCGACACCGGTCTGGGCCTGGCACTGCGCAGCAGCACGCGTGCGCTGCCATTGCTGGCGCTCGGCCTCGGCCTCTCCGCTGGGGCGTTGGTCGTCGCCGTCGGGTGGCGCTGGCCTCGGGTCCGCCTCGCGGCGCCAGCGTTCGTGGTGCTACTGGCGTTCGTCAACACTCCCTCCACCTGGCGCGCACAGCTTGTGGACCCAGCGCTCACCCGCAACGAGCAGCCACCGGCCGCGTGGCTGCAGGCCGCCGCCGACCTGGACGAAGGCGTGCTCACCAACCGCGTATTGCAGTTGCCCGGCTCCGAGTTCGGCGCATTCCGCTGGGGGTACACGGTCGACCCCGTCCTGCCGGGCATCACCGACAAACCGCTGATAACCCGGGACCTGCTGCCCCTCGGCAGTCCGGGCGTGATGGACCTGCTGTACGCGCTCGACAACCGAGTCCAGAGCGGCACGCTCGACATGCGTTCGTTGGCACCGATCTCGCGGTTGCTGGCTGCGGACCGCATCTGGGTCAGCAACGACCTCTCCTTCGACCGCTTCCGCACGCCACGCCCGGAACGATTCGCTGCCACGTTCCTCGGCTCGACCGACGGTCTCGGGCAGACCACGTCCTACGGCACACCCGAGGTGAACCAACCCGACATCGCAATGGTCGACGAGCAGTCGCTCTCCGACGAACTGGTCGGCGCCGCCATCGCCCCGGTGCTGGTGCGCGAGGTCACCGACCCGGTACCCATGGCGCGGATCGGGGCGCGAGTCGTCATCCTCGATGGCAGCGGTGATGGCGTAGTGGATGCGTCTGCGGCCGGTCTGCTCCGGGGTGACGAAGCGATCTTCTACGCCAACGATCTCACCGACGCCCAATGGCAAGCGCTTGCCGACGGCGCCTACTACGTGATCACGGACAGCAACCGCGACCGAGATCAGCAGTGGCGCGGCTCGCAAGACGCGCTCGGCATGACGGAGTCCGGCGGCCCGTCACACGACGGGATCACCGTCGACGCTGGCGATCAGCGCCTGCCGCTGTTCAACGTCCTTGTTTCCGCTGCCGACACGCAGACCACCGCACAGCTCGACGGTGGGCTGGTCGTCCAGGCCAGCTCCTACGGCGAACCGTTCGCCTTCATGCCCGAGGCACGCGCGGCGATGGCCGTCGATGGCGACCTCGCCACCTCGTGGCGCACTGGCGACCGCTGGGACCTGATCGGGCAGTCGATCACCGTCTCAGAGGTCACTGACGGAGCCCTGCAACTCGTCCAGGCACAGGGCCGTCAGCTTCGCCTGATGATCACCGCCGTCGACGTCTCGGTCAACGGGGCCGTCCAGCGCGTCGAACTATCGGCCGCCTCGCTCGTCGCCCCCGGGCAGCGCATCGAGGTACCTGCCGGGGCCGCTGTCACCGTCACGATCGCAGCGGTGAGCGATCGGCCCGATGCACCGCCGACAGGCGAGTACTGGGTGGGTTTCGCCGAGCTCGGGCCGGTCGCACAGGAGTACGTGCAGCCACCTGCCACCGTGCTGTCACAACTCCCCGTTGACAGCCACTACGCCATCGTCTTCCATCGCGACCGTGTGCGTGCCACCGACCGCTGGCGCGCCGACCCCGAACCGCTACTGGCCCGCCGGTTCACCACCGCCGCGCCACTCGACGGATCGCTGTCGATCTCGCTGCGGATGAACGAGCGGGCACCCGACGCCGTGCTGAACTCTTTGGCTGGCTGGGAGTTCGCGCCCGCCGCCGACGACCGACTGACGGGTGTGCCAGCGGCGTCGGCCACGGCGGCATTCGACGGCGACAGCGCCACTCGTTGGGTCTCGGGGTTCAACACCGCCGTCGGCAGCGTGCTGCGCGTGCCGCTGGTGACCAGCCAGCCGGTGCAGTCGTTCACGATCACCCAGCCCGACACCAGTGGGCTCTCCCGCATCACCGAGCTCCGGGTCGGCCTCGGCGGCTCGAGCACCCTGGTGCCGGTACCGCCGGCCGATGCAGCCGGCCGTAGCCGCCTCCAGTTGGCGGCACCCGCAACCGGCGACGAGATGACCATTGAGGTCAGCGGCATCCAGGCACGATTCACCACCGATCGTCGCTACGGCCAGCAGGTCGTGCTGCCGGTCGCGATCAGCGAGATCGAAGGCCTGCCGGTACGAAGTGTGCGGGCCGCTGATCCTGCCGCCTGCCGCGACGACCTGCTCGTCATCGACGGCCGAGCGATCTCGCTGTCCGTCGATGTGCAGCGGTTGCTCGCCGGCGACACCGTCGAGGCCACCACCTGCGACGGAGCCCCGCTGCGACTGGCCGCCGGTACACACACGCTGCTCGGCACCAACGGTCTCACCACCGGCATCGATATCGACGACCTGAGCATCGCGGGCGGCGCGCCCACCACCGCTGCGACCTCGACGCCGAAGGTCACTACGGTGCAGCATTCCGACACGTCGTTCTCACTGAGCGTCGAGCCGTGCCCGCAGGGCTGCTGGCTGATCTTCGGCCAGGGCAACAACGCCGGTTGGGCCGCTTCCTCCGACGGCTATTCACTGGGCGCGTCACAGCCTGTCAGCGGCGGGTTCGCCGGTTGGTGGCTCCCCGCCTCCGATGTGCCATCCACGGTCGAGGTCGAGTTCACCCCGCAGGGCAAGGTCACGCTCGCACTCTGGATCAGCGCACTCGCCGTGCTGTGCTGTGTCGCCTTGGCTGTCCGCCGAAGCCGCGCCGCTGGCGGCACCGGCGGCGCCATCAGTGCCGAGCAACCGGTGACGCTCGTGATGCCATGGCATCCAGCCAGCACACGACGCCCGTGGGCGGCCGCTGCCACCATCGTCGCCATCACCGCGCTGTTCGTCGCCCCGTCGTGGGCGTTGCCCGCCGCGCTGGCCGGCGGTTTGATGCTCTGGACCCGACGTCCGCGTCTGGTCGCTATTGCAGGCATCGTGGCCATCGCAGGTATCGCCGCGTTGGTGCTGCGCCGGCAATGGGTCTACCGCTACCCAGCAAATGCCGCTTGGCCGGGCAACTTCGAAGGCCTGCACCGGCCGGGGTTGTTCGCGATCCTGGTACTGGCGGTCGCCTTCTTCGCCGACGAGACAGCTCCGGTTTCCGACGACGTCGACGACACGGGCGATACGGGCGACACGGGCGACACGGAGGGCCAGGATGACGACCCCGTCAGCTGAGCGTCCGACGACGCGGATCGCCAACCTCGACGGGCTTCGTGCCCTGAGCATCGTCCTCGTCTTCTGTTTCCACGCGAGGTTGTTCGGGCTCACCGGTGGGTTCATCGGCGTGTCGGTCTTCTTCACACTGTCGGGATACCTGCTGGCACGGTTGCTACTGACCAAGCCGCTCAACCTGGCCGCCATTCGTCGCTACTGGAGCGGGCGCGCGCGCCGCATCCTCCCGGCTTCGCTGGCGGTGCTGCTCGCGGTGATCACGTACGAATGGATCGCCGGCGACGCCCCGGTCGATGCGGCCCGGCGTACCTGGCTCACCGCAGCAGGCCTCGGAAACTGGCTGCAGGTGTGGAACGGCGGCAGCTACGCGGCGCTGTTCGAGCAGCCCGACAAGCTGGTGCATTACTGGAGCCTCGGCGTCGAGGAGCAGCTGTACCTGGTGCTCCCGGCGATCCTGCTGGCGTGCATGTTGCTGCGCCATTGGCGGTGGCGCCTCGCCGTCATCGGCTCGCTGGCTGCGGCATCGTTTGCCGCACCGTTCATCTTCGGGTTCGACGTGGCCCGCACCTACTACGGCAGCGACACGCGCGCCGGTGAGCTGCTGGCCGGCGTGTTCCTCGCGATGGTTCACCTCAGGTCGCAGCAGGCAGCGACCAGCGCATCCCCATCACTCTTGGCCCCCACCGGACAGCGCCGGTACAGCCTGCTCGCCGGCGCATCCATCGTCGGCGTGATCGCTGTCGCCTTCGTCATCCAGCCAGCCGACGAGGTGATTCGCAACGGGCTGCTGCCGGTGCTGGCCGTGCTGTCGGTGGGCATGCTGCACGGAGTCGTCCGCTCCCCTGAACTGTTCGGGGGCGTGCTCGAGTCATGGCCGCTGCGCAAGCTCGGCGAGCTGAGCTACACGGTCTACCTACTGCACTGGCCGCTCATCGTCATCCTGCAATCACACGGTCTGCCCACCGCAGTGGTGGCCCTGGGCGCCGCTCTTGGGTCGGTGCTGCTGTCGCTGCCGCTCGAGCGGTTCATCGAACGCCCGATCCGCCACCGCCGCACCACCACCGGCTTACGCCTGGTGGTACTCGGTGCTGCGCTGGCGTCCATCGCAGTGGTGGTCGTCGTCACAAAACCCGCCGCCGACGCACAGTTCCTTGCCGATCTCGAGCGCGAGGCCGCCCGCACGGACCTCACACAGCCTGCGCCCAGCAGCATTGTCACGCCAACCGCCACACCAACGGCTGCACCGACGACCGCTTCCGGCAGCACCGGCCCCGCTGTCTCCACCAGCTCCACCATTGCGCAGACCTCGACCACCATCCCGGCACCGCCGAGAGTCGCGATCTTCGGCGACTCTGCAGCCCTCTCCCTGGCGCTGGTCGTGGCGGGCCACGTGCCGGCTACAGCCATCACTTACGTCCCCGGCTCCACGATGCTGGGCTGCGGCATCGTTCACGAGTTGGAACCGGAACGGTGCGCTGTCGTGCCGCAGCAATGGGACGACGCGCTGGCGGCCGCGCCCACCGACATCGCGATGGTGATGTCGTGCCAATGGGACCTCGTGGAACGCGACATCGATGGTTCCGGCACCGTGGCAGTGGGGAACCCGGCGATGAATGCGATCCTTGCCGACGCCTATCGCGACGCGATGCAGCGCCTGCTCGACCACGGCGCGCAGCGGGTGGTGTGGGTGCTGTGCCCGGATTTCTCCAGCAGTGTCGGATGGCCGGTCGAGGCGGAGCTGCAGCGGTCGCGCGATCCGCAACGGGTTGCGGCCTTGAACGACGTCAGCCGGTCGGTTGCAGATCAGTTCGGCGACACCGTGGTGACACTCGACCTGCATACCTGGATGCAGGGGCGCACCGATGATCCGCTGTTGCGGCCCGACGGCTCGCACTTCGCCTACGAGGAGCGCACCGAGTTGGCCGACGCGCTGCCCGAGCTGCTCGCCGCGGCCCTCCGGAATGGGTGAGGCTGCACTACATTCGGCCCGCCGACTCCATGAACATCACCGCCGACTCCACGACTCCTGAGTACACGACCCCAACGGTCGAGCTCACGCACCCCTCCGCCGGTACGCGCGGGCGTATCTCCGCGCTCGAAGGCCTGCGCGGCCTCGCCGTCGTCGGTGTGCTGTTGTTCCACGACGACAGGCTCACCGGAGGCTTCCTCGGCGTCGACCTGTTCTTCGTGCTGTCGGGTTTCCTCATCACCGGGCTGCTGATCGACGAGCAGCGCCGCAACGGGGCCATTGCGCTGGGCCGGTTCTGGGTCCGCCGCGCCCGCCGATTGCTACCGGCGATGATCGTGATGCTCGCGCTGGTCGTGCCACTGATGTACTGGCTGGGCAGCCCCGGCCAGCTGAAGTCGGCGCGCGACGGTGCGTTGCCGGCGCTGATCTACCTCTCCAACTGGCAACAGATCGGTCAGGGCTCGGATTACTGGGCGCTGTTCAGCGATCCGTCGCCGATGACACACCTGTGGAGCCTGGCGGTCGAAGGGCAGTTCTACATCGTCTGGCCGCTCGTGTTCGTCGCCGTCGCCCGACTTCGGCGCTGGCGCGTTTGGCTGGGTGTGGTCACCGTGGCCGGCATCGCTGCGTCGGTGGCAGCAGTCGCGGTGCTGTACGACGCCAGCAACGTCAACCGCGCCTACATCGGCACCGACACCAGGGTCTCGGCCATCCTGCTCGGGGCCCTGGTCGCTGTTCTGGCGGTACCCACCGTCGTCGATCGGACGGCATCCCATCGCCCGGCGCTGATGGCCACCGTCACCGAGGTGTTGCACGTCGCCCTCGTCGCCGGGCTTGCGTGGTCGTGGTTCACCATCGACGGCAAGGGCAGCGGATTGTACCGGGGTGGTCTCCTCGCCCACTCCGCTGCAGCAGCCCTACTGATTGGCACCGTGGGTTTGCGGCGGGCAACGGTGGTGCAGCGGCTGCTGTCATGGCGGTTGCTCACGGCCATCGGCGCAATCTCCTACAGCCTGTACCTGTGGCACTGGCCGGTGTACCTCATCCTCGACGAGACACGCGTCGGAACCAGCGGGTTCTGGCTCTCGCTGCTGCGCTGGACGGTGTCGGTGGCGGCAGCGCTCGCGTCGTACTGGCTCGTCGAGTCACCCATCCGTCATCGCCGGTGGCTCGTCACGCGCCGATCTGCGCTCATGTCCATCGCCGCTTCGGTCGCCACCATCGCGCTGCTGGTGGTGGCCATCCCCCGTCCGGACACCACGCCCGCTGCTTTCGACCCGGGCTCGATCGTCGTTCCCACGGTCAGCAGCGTCGCTCCCACCGTCGCTCCCACCACTGTGCCCGCCGATTCCGTGCCCCCCAGCGACACCAGTGCTGTCACCACCAGCACTCTTATGCCGCGCACCATTTCCTCGGTGATCTGGGAAGGCGACTCGGTCGCCTACGACGCAGCACCCGGCATCATCGCCGCACTCTCGGCAGCCGGACTGGACATACAACAGTTCTCGTTCTTCGGCACGGGCCTCGTCGACCCCAGTGCCGACGTCCACTCCCTGCGGGTGTTCGGCGACCCCGTCATCGAACTGCAGCCCGATGTCGTCATTTTCCAGCTGTCGGGCTGGGACGCCCGGCATCCGGTGGATGAGCAGAAGGCTGCGTTTGTCGCCTACACCGACCTCGTACTGGTCAACGGTGCCATCCTGGTGTTCGCCACGCCGCCGCCGGTCGACCCGGCCAAGGTCACCTCCGACGTCGGCTACATGCGCTCGCTCGCCGATGCACTCGCCGTCGAACGCCCCGACGACGTGATCGTGCTGGACTCCGCCGAGCTGTGGGGCCTGTTTGCGTACGACACCAATGGCGACGGAATCCCGGAACGCAAGAACGACGGGGTGCACGTCTGCCCGCAGGGCAGCGCGCTGATCGGGGCGTGGCTGGTGCAGCAACTCGACGCCCGCTTCGACGGCATCACCCCCGCACCCCCTGCCGATTGGGCCAACGGTGACTGGGTCGGCGAGGAACGCTTTGACACGCCGTTGGGCACCTGCTCGTGACCTCCGCTGCCACGACCTCCGCTGCCACGACCTCCGCTGCCACGACCTCCGCTGCCACGACCTCCGAGGTCACCCGGTTCCGTCGGCGACTGGCCTGGATCGTGGTGGCCGCGGCAGTGGTGCGTCTGCTGCACCTCGCCACAAAATGGAACCGCCCGCTGCAGCTCAACGACTCGGTCTGGTACAGCTCGATGGCTTCGGGGCTGCGCCACGGCGAGTTCTTCCGCCACCTGGTGGTGGAGGGTGACCCCAGCGCCGAGCACCCTCCGCTCGCCGCGATCTTGATGACCCCGGGCAGCTTCTTGCCCAACTGGGTGCAGGGCCAACGGCTCACCACCGTCGTGGCCGGCGTGGTCGGTGTCGGACTGATCGGTTTGCTCGGGCGGCGCATCGGTGGTGCCCGGGTGGGGTTGCTCGCTGCGGCGATCGCCGCCGTGTACCCGAACCTCTGGATGAACGACGGCCTGGTCATGTCCGAGTCGATCGCGATGGCCATCGTCGTCGGTGCGCTGCTGATGCTGCACACCCTCTTGCAACGGCCCAGCTGGCCAGTTGCTGCCGGAGCCGGTGCGTTGCTCGGGGCGGCGGCGCTCACCCGCAGTGAGCTGGCGCTGCTGGTGCCACTCGCTGCGGCACTCGTCATCGCTCATGGCCGCAGCCGAGCGGCCGTCCTGCGCGCCGGCGCGGTGGTGGGTGTAGCCGTCGTGGTCATGGCGCCGTGGGCAGCCGTCAACCTCGCCCGTTTCGAACGCCCGGTGCTGCTCACCACCAACGACGGCACCACGCTCCTGGGGTCCTACTGCGACGACATTTTCTCCGGCGCCAACAAGGGCGGTTGGTCCGTCTTCTGTGTGTTCGACGCACCGGACCCGGGCGGTGACGATTCGGTGCGGTCCGCTGCCCAACGCTCCATCGCCATCGGCTACGCGCGCGACCACGTCCGCGACCTGCCAGGCGTGGTCGTCGCCCGCGTCGCCCGGGCGCTCGACCTGTACGGGCTCGACGACATGGTCCACGGCGACGTCGGCGAGGAAAAGCCGCGGGTATTCATATGGGTGGGCATCGTCGGCTGGTGGCTGCTGATGGTGCCGGCCGCCATCGGGCTCACCCTCGTCCGCCGCCGCGACCGCTGGCTGCTCGCCCTCCCGCTGCTGTCCGGCGCGACCGCGACAGTGCTGTTCTACGGCGGCCACCGGTTACGAGCACCGGCCGAACCAGTAGTGGTCATCCTCGCTGCGGTAACCCTCTGCAAAATCTGGCAGCGCTACCGGCCCGACGCGGACAGCGACTACGACGACAGCGACAACAACGGCACGAGCGAGGGCAGCTCAGCCGATGGCGGCGGCGACCATGCGGGCCACCCGGTCGGCGCCGGCCGCGCTGAGGTCGCCGGCGGCTGAACGAACCTGCACGGTGCCCTCGGCAGCGCAATCGTCCCACCACTGGCACGGCATGTTCGTCACATCCGGCGCGCCGAGCAACTGCTGGGTGAGCACCAGCCACACGTCGACGGTCGGCGGCTGCTGGCCCGGAAGTACCACCACCACCGGCTCGATGCCGCGTCGTTCGAGGTGGCCGAGAACGGCCGCCACGGGATCAGCGGTGCACTCACCGCGCTCGGCCACAGCGATAACCAGCAAATCCACCGCATCGGCGATCTCGGTGCCGGGAAGACCTGCCGCCAGGCCGCACCAATCCTGTACTGGAGCGAGATCCACGAAGCCGCGACCGCGGTCGCGTAGCTGACTACCCAGCGCAGGACGGACATCGGCGAACGAGTCGTCGCCGACGGCTGCCACATCACTCGAGCCGCCACCCATAGCCGGCCACAGGAACCATGTTCCCGCTGCCAGAATGGCTACCGCTGCCAGACAGGCCCGACGGTGACGCCCGATGAACGCCAAGGATCTCGCCAGCACCCGGCGAAGTCTAGTCTCGACCCAGCCACGAAGGATTCATGCGCCCGATGCCAACCGACCCCCAACCCGACCATCACGAGGCACTCGACCGCGCCATGGTGTGGGCGGCGTTCGCTGCCGGGGTGGCCTGGCCCGTGGTGATGGTTGCCCGCAGCGCTCCCTACCGCTCGTTCACAGGCAGTGTGCTGGCGGCATCCACGCTGCCGCTGCTGGTCCTGCTCGTCGCGGCCGGCCATGCGGCGGCTCGGTTCGGTGGCCCATCGCCCGCACGGCGCGTGGCAGTGCTCGCCGCTGGCGGCGGCGGCGCCCTCGGTCTGCACCTGGTCTGGAACGCAGCCATCGGCACCGGCTTGCTCGACCCCACAGGTCTCGGCGTCATCGCACCCCACGACACACCCACCGCGCTCGTGGTTGCGGTATGTGCTGCCTCCCTCACCGCCGGCTTGGCCTGGCCAACCGTCAGCCGGTGGTTCTCGGCCATCGGCCCCAGCGCGGCCCGCGTTGCGCCGGCAGCAATCGCGGTGCTCGCCCTGATCGCAACCATCCTCACCCGCAACTCACCCGTCACTGCGCTCGTCGCCGCGCTCCTTTCGGCCGTCGCCGTGGTGTTGTGCATCGCAACCTTCGCACCGGTCGGCTCTGGCGCCCCCATGAACAACCTGCTGGGTACCGCCATCGGTCTCGCCTGTTGCACGCCGGGCGCGCTGCAACTCGTCGCCCGCCAGCAGCCCGAACGCACCACCGTGCACAACGGCGCCATCCGCCTCAGCGGCCCGGTCGTCCCCACGATGATGTGGGTCGCGCTCATCGCGGCATCCATCGGCATCCTCGTCGTCGCTGGCGGCGCGCTCGCCTGGCGGCAGCGCAGCCATTTGCTGGTACCGCCCACCACCACCCGCTTGTTCGCGCCCTCGGTCCTGGCGCTCGGCTTCCTGCTGCGGGTGGCAGCGCTACTCACTGTCAACGATGCCCGCAGGGACGCTGGCGACCCGTTCTTCTATCACGCCACCGCCAACCTGCTGGCCCACGGCCGCGGCTTCATAGAACCCGTCACCTTTGTCGCCACCGGGGGCGACATCGCCAGCGCGCTGCACGGTCCGGCGTTCCCTGCGGTGCTGTCCTTCTGGTCACGCCTGGGCGGTACCGGCTACTTCGACCACCAGATGGCCAGCATCGTGCTCGGCCTGCCGCAGATCGCTGCCGCCCTCATGCTCGGGCACCTGCTACTCGGCAGGCGGGCGGCGTTGCTGGCCGGGCTGCTCGTCGTGGTCTACCCCAACATCTGGCTCACCGACGGCACGCTCTTCGTCGAAGGGCTGATGGCCGGCTTCACCACGCTCGCCACCTGGTGCGCCTACCGTTGGCGCGCCGAACCGCGGCGGCGGTGGATCACCGCTCTCGGCGTGCTCATCGGCCTCGCCGCACTCACCCGTGGCGAGGCGTTGCTGCTCGTGCCACTGCTGCTGCTCCCACTGGTGGCCACGGCCCGTCAGCTCGGCCGTCGCGACCGGTTGCGCCACGCCCTGCTCGGCACCGGCGCATGCATACTCACGCTCGCGCCATGGACGATCTACAACACACCGCGCTTCGAGGTGTTCGTGCCGTTGTCCACCAACAGCAACGAAGTGCTGTTCTACGCCAACTGCGACGACGTCTACTCCGGGCAGCTCATCGGCTTCTGGTCGTTCGCCTGCCAGACCCGCCACCGCGAACTGTACGGCGAGCCGCCCGGCGACCAGGCGCAGAAGGCTGTCTACTGGCGCGAGCAGGCCATCGAGTACGCCGCTGATCACTGGGAGCGCATCCCGAAGGTGGTCGCCGCTCGCGTCGGCAGGCAGTGGGAGCTCTTCCGCCCTACGCAGACGGTCGATCTGGCCTTCGTCGAGCTGCGCCCGCGGGCCTGGGTGCAGGCCGGGCAGTACATGTACTACGCGCTGATGGTGCTCGCCGCAATCGGCACCTGGGCCTTGCGCCGTCGCGGCCGGGTGTCATGGCCGCTGTGGGTACAGGCACTGGCCGTCACCCTCACAGCGGCATACGCCTATGGCACGCTACGTTTCCGAGCACCGTTCGAACCCATACTGTGCGTGCTTGCTGCCGCCGGGCTCGTCGGGTTGCACGATCTCTGCCGGTCGCGCCGCATGGCGCATCTCGAGCCGCTCGAGCCGCAACCGGCCCCTCAAGCAGAAACGGAGGCCTGACGTGCCTTCCATCGCTGAACTGCGCAGCTTCTACCGACGCCGCATCGCGATCCCTGTGAACGCCGGCGACCTCGTCCTCGACGTCGGCAGTGGCGACAAGCCGCACTGGCGGGCCGACGTGCTGCTCGACCGCTTCCCCGACGACGAGTTCGGCGTGCAGCGCTCCGGCTCGGCAGCGGCCCGCACACCACGGCCGCTGTTCGATGCCGATGCAGGGGCGATGCCGTTCGCGGACAAAGTGTTCGACTACGTCATCTGCTCTCACGTGCTCGAGCACGTACTCGATCCGGCAGCAGCCATGAGCGAGATGATGCGTGTCAGCCGCGCCGGCTACATCGAGCTTCCGGTGGCATCCAGTGCCCGCATCCTCGACTTCCCCAGCCACCTGTGGTGGTGCAGCGTGCGCGACGGCGTCCTCGTCTTCGAAGCCAAATCATCGCTGTCGTTCGCCCCCGAGATAGATGCCTGGGCCCGCGACGAGCAGGTCAGCAAGGACCTGCAGAAGTTGTTCGCCAAGCATCTCACCAGCCGGCTGATCACGTTCTCTTGGCGCGACTCGTTCCGCTTCGTGGTGCACGGTGCACCCACCGACGCATTGCTCGCCGACGTGGAAAAGTTGGGCGAACAGCACCACCCGCGAGAAGACGTCGGTGTTCGGGTGATGACGGCGCTGTTGACTGCACCTCGGTGGCGCGAGCGCCGTCCGCGCACCCTGCGGATGAGCGACCTGCTGCGCCCCGAACTGGTGCCGGCAACCAACGAGGTCCTGGAGAACCGCCGCTACACGGTGGGCTGAGCACCGCTACGACGAGTGACACGCCGCCGCACCTTGCGCGCTGCGTCGCGCACGCCCCACCCCGTCACCAGCAGCATCGACTCGGCGATGATGCGACCGGACATCTTCGACTCGCCGAAGTCGCGGTCCACGAACCTGATAGGCACCTCGACGATCGATCGGTTCTGTGACTGCGCCCGACGCAGCAGTTCGGTGAGGAACGCGTACCCTTCAGCTCGGGTGGAGTTGGGCTCGACCGCCTTCAGCACGTCGGCGCGATAGGCCCGGAATGCGGACGTGCAGTCGCGGACCCGCAACCCCAGAACGGTGGTGGTGTAGCGATTGCCCCACGACGACAGCAGGCGGCGATACAGCGGCCAGTTCACCGTCGAGCCGCCCGACACGTAGCGTGAGCCGACAACGATGTCCGCACCATCTTCGAGCGCCGCGATCATCGCCGGTAGCACCGACGGGTCGTGCGAGCGGTCCACGTCCATCGAGACGACGGCGTCGAAACCGGCGTCGATGGCCACGTCGAAGCCGTGGCGATACGCACTGCCGAGGCCCTTCTTGCCGGCGCGGTGCACCACCGTGATGCTGCCCAGTTCGCCAGCCAGCCGATCTGCAACGATGCCCGTGCCATCTGGACTGTTGTCGTCGATGATGAAGATCTCGGCCTGCGGGAGCGATGCCCGAACGGTCTCGAGGAACCATTCGATGTTCTCTTGCTCGTTGTAAGTGGGAGACACGACCGCAATACGCACAGGGAAACGCTAGCCGGTGCTCAACCGCGGCGCGCTTTCGTCTCCTCGACCAGCGCAGCGAGCATCTTGGTGGCCACGGAGTCCCATGTGAGCGTGAGGGCACGCCGCTGGGCACGTATTGCCATCGCCTGCCGGCGATCATCGTCGAGCAGTAGGTCGGCCAGTGCGGTGCCCAACTGCTCGACCGGCACCAGCACCCCAGTGTCGCCCTGCACCACACTGCTGCGGTGACCACGGATGTCGCTCGCCACTGCCGGCGTCGCGCACGCCGCAGCCTCGGTGAGCGACAGCCCCCAACCCTCGGCGAGCGACGCACTGGTGACCACCCACGCAGCGCCGTACAACGCCACCAGATCATGGTGCTCAACGCGGCCGAGCAGGGTGATCCAGCTGCCGGCATCGGCAGCCGCGATGCGGCGCTCGAGCATCGCTCGTTCGGGGCCCTCGCCGACGATCTGCAACCGCAGACCCGGGATTCGCTCGCGGGCTTCGATCGCTGCATCGATAACCATGTCGAACCGTTTGACGGGCGCCAGCCGACCCACTGCAACAACCAGCGGGGTGGCCGAGCGGGTGCCGGGGCGGAACGACGGGTCGACACCGTTGGGGATGGCCCGCACCCGTTCGGGCCGGAAGCCAATCTCGAGCAGTTCCTCGCGAGTCGCGTCGGACGGTGTCAGTACCAGCGAGCGGCGGTACAGCGGCGGCGCTATGCGGGTCTCGAGCGTCCGACCGAAGGCGGCGAGCGGGCCCGGCAGGATCTGACCCCACATTGGGCCGTGCACGTGGTGCAAGAAGACGAGGCGCGGCTTGCGGGTCCACAACGGCCCCATCCAGGGCACGCCATTCCAGATCTCGACCAGCGCATCGAATGACCCCTCACGGCGCAACGCCTCGGAGGCTACGGCACGCGGAAAGACCGTCATCCGACCGCCACGGCTGACCACCCGATAGCCATTGCGGGTCGTTGCGGCAGACCGTCCGGCCAACCCCGACGTGCGGTGAGTGACCTCCAGGCCAGCCGCCGCCCACCGACGGCTGAATTCGTCAGCGTGCACTTCGCTACCACCAGAGTCCGGATCGGCGAGATCACGCCACGCCAAGGCGTGGATACGGCTGACCTGCAACCGCCGCAGCTCGTCGGCGAGCTCATCGATCGTGGCCTCTTCGTGTGACATGGCGCCCGCAGTGTAGGCGTGATGCTGACGCGAGACCGTGCTTGACTACAGTTCCCCCGTGCTCAATCCGGCAGCCACGGCCCCACCCGCGATCTTCACCGCCGGCGGCCCGGTGTTCGCCCGGCCGACGGTGCGTTCCGCCTGCGCCTGGACGTTGCTGGCGGTGGCGTTCATCATCCCGCTGCCCGGTCTCTTCCGTGGTGTGGGCAGCTCGATGGAAGAGGGCTTCATGCTCGTATTCCCGAAGCGGTTGCTGGCTGGCGATCTGCCCAACGAAGACTTCCTGCACCTCTACGGGCCCGGTTCGCTGCACGTGCTGGCCGGTTGGTACAAGTTGTTCGGCTACTCGCTGGAGAGCCAGCGGGTGTTCGGCATGCTGCAGCACCTTGGCACCGTCACTGCGCTCTACACGCTGTGCCGGCACTGGGGATACCGCGTCGCCACCACCGCCGGCACCACGGTGATGCTGCTGCTGCTCATCCCCAGCGGGTTGGCTGCGCTCGCCTGGCCGGGCGCGCTCGCCTTCGGCCTCTGGAGCGTGGTGTTCGGCGTCCGGGCGTTCCATCTCGAGGGCCGCCGCCGCCAACGCTGCCTGCTGATCGCCGGGCTGCTGGTCGGCCTCGCCCTTTCCTACCGCCCGGACATGATCGTCGCGCTCGGCCTGGCGTGGGCATTCCTGTGGTGGCAGCACCACCGCAGCTGGTTCCCCATCGTGGGTGCGCTCGTGGGCCTGCTGCCGATGTGGGTGCACCTTGCACTCGTCGGCTTTCCGAGCGCATGGCGAGGAATGGTCACCGACCCCATCGTCTATCTGCGCCCCGGGCGCGACCTACCTCGCCCACCGTCGTGGAACTACCTCGATGGCGCGCTGCAGGCACTGGGCGAGGCACCCAACCCGTCACCGTGGTGGCGACTGCCCGCAATGCAGGCCTCACACCAGCTGTTCGTGTGGTTCTTCGTGGTCATCGCCGTCAACATCGGGCTACCGCTGGTCACCTGGCTGTGGATCCGCCGCCGAGGCATCACGCCGCGCCTGCGGGTGCTCTTTGCCGCCAGCTTGTTCGGCATGGGGCTCACCGGTCAGGCGTTGCAGCGCCCCGACAGCACGCACCTAGCCTGGGGCTGCAGCGTCGGCTTCGCATTACTGCCTGCCATGGTCGCCGAGTTCCTGATGCGACGGCCGGTGCGTGAACGCAGCAGGGCGTGGCTGCTGGCCCCCACTGCGGCCATCGGCGCAATCCTGCTCGTCGTGTGCCCGTTCTACTCGCTGCGTTCGTATCTGCTCACGGCACGTATCTCGGTGGGCAACCTGCCAGGCGGCTCAGAGGTCCGCCGCGACGACCTGCACTTCTACCTCTCCTGCTCGGACCAGTGCCGCTCCGCGCAGGCCGCGGTCGATCAGCTCAACGAGTTGTCCTCGCCCGGCGAGCGGCTGCTCGTCGGCCCCGCCGACCTCAGCCGCACGGTCTACAACGATGTCGTTTTCTACTTCCTGTTCCCGGATCTGGTGCCGGCCACCTACTACATCGAGATGGACCCCGGCCTCGCCGATCAGCCGGGTTCCGGCCTGGCCGCCGAGGTCACCTCGGCGGATTGGCTGATCCTCACCAACTACTGGACGGGCTGGTTCGAGCCCAACGACTCGTCAGAGTTCGGTTCCACCGAACCGAACCAAGTGGTCGCCGACAAGTTCTGCCTGGTCGGCAACTACGCCGATGGATTGGTGATGCTGTTCCGCCGCTGCGAGCAGGGCGACGGCGTCGACCCGTCGACGCTGGGCATGGGCCCCGAACGGCGAGCCGCAATGGAACGCGAAAAGGCGCTGCGTTCAGCCGAGGGGTAGCCGGCGCCACACCGGCCCCGGCACGTGCCGCAGGATCGAGAACACCACCCGCAGGATCGGCGGCGCCCACACCATCCGCCGACCACTGTGCAGGGCCTTCACCGTCACCTCCGCCACCTTTTCTGGGGTGGTGGCGAACGGAGCAGCCTTCATGCCGGCGGTCATCGCGCTGTGCACAAAACCCGGGCGCACCACCAACAGGTGCACGCCCTGCGACGCCAGCCAGTCGCCATACCCCTGGCAGAACCCGTCGACGCCTGCCTTCGTCGCGCCGTACACCGGGTTGGCATCTCGTACACGCTCGCCAGCCACGCTGCTGAGCACCACCAGGCTGCCGCCGCCTTGGCTGACCAACTGGTTGCCGATGGCGATGAGCGCACCGACCGTGCCGGTGAAATTGACCTGTGCCAGCTCCACGGCCGCAGAGACGTCGGTACGCGTGCGCTCGGCCTCGCCCAGTACGCCATAGGCGACGATCACCAGGTCGAGGTTGCCATACTGCTCGGCCAACCCGGCCACGAACTGTGTGTGTCCCTCGGGCCGAGCGCCGTCGAAGGCAACAACAGCAACCGCCAGCTGGTCGGTGCGCAATCCGGCAGCAACAACCTCACCGCGCCCGAGATCGCGGCACGCCAGGACGACCTGACGGGTGAACGGCGTGATGGCGGCGCGGACGATGGCCACCCCGATGTCGCTGTTGCCGCCGAGCAGGACGATGGTCTGGCTCTCTCCGAGTGCGTTCTTCATGCCGTGTCTTCCGGTCGATCGAGCAGGTGCAACCTGCGGGCGAGATCACTTTGCCACATGCCGTGCGGATCGACCCGCGAGCGCACAGCCTGCCATTCCGCGAGACGCGGGTAGCCGCAACGCATCGTTTCCGGGGTGAGCAGTGCGTCCTTGGCGGCATAGTGCCGGCCGCCGGCAGCGAGCACCATTCGGTCCAGCTCCACGAACAGCTCGGCGAGGCCGGGGCCACCGCCTGGCACGTCGAGCGCGAGGGTCCAGCCAGGGGTGGGGAAGCTCAACGGCCCCGGGTTGGAGGGGCCGAAGCGTTTCAGCACTGCGAGGAAACTGGCGGCACCACTGGTGGAGAGGCGCTCGATCACCCGCCGCATCGTTGCCTCCTCGCCGAATGGCACGACGAACTGGTATTGGATCAGCCCGGCCTGGCCGTACAGCCGGTTCCATGAACCAACGAAATCCAGAGGGTGGAAGAACGCGCTGATGCTTTGCAGCTCATCGGTGCGGTGCCGGGGCGCCTTGCGGAACCACAGCTCGTTGAATGCCGCGACGGTCAGCCGGTTGAGCAGCCGCGAGGGAATCGGCACCGGTGGGATGGCCACCATCTGGTGCGGGTCGAACGCGAGCGGGTCGTCATCGGCCTCACCGAGCTGGGCGAGCGGCGCATGATCTCCGCAGGTCAGCACACTGCGCCCAAGGTGAGCGCCCTTGGCCAGTAGGTCGATCCAGGCGACGCTGTAGCGATAGGCCTCGTCGGTGACCGACATCTCGGCGAACAGCGAATCGAGATTCGGGATCCGGCTGGTGTCCACCGACATGCGATTGGTCTCGATGGGGATCAGCGCAATGGTTGCCTCGAGGATGATGCCAGTGAGGCCCATCCCGCCGACGGTCGCCCAGAACAGATCCGGCTGGTCGTGCGGCCCGACGACGGCGGTCGAGCCGTCAGCGAGGCGGAGGGTCAGCGACACGACGTGATTGCCGAACGAACCATCGACGTGGTGGTTCTTGCCGTGGATGTCGCTGGCGATGGCCCCGCCGATGGTGACAAAGCGCGTGCCCGGGGTGACCGGCACGAAGAACCCGCGTGGAACGACGACGCGCAGCAGGTCGTCGATGCTGACACCGGCGGGCACGGTGGCAGTCGCTCGCGCGGGGTCGATCACTGACTGGTGGCCGGCACCCAGCAGGCGCACCACCACTCCCCCTGCGTTCTGCGCTGCGTCGCCGTAGCTGCGACCCAGCCCGCGCGCCAGTGCACCGCGTCGGCCTGTTGCTTCCAGGGCGCCGTCGAGCTCGTGGTTCGGCACTTCGAACAGTTCGGCGACGGTCGCGTTGCTACGACCCCATCCACGAAGCGCACGCCGGTGCGACGGCATCACGAACGCCCGCTGTGCATGGCCGCTCGCATCAGTACGGCCATTCCGGATCGCGGCCGGTGACCTTCTTCATCAGGCCACCGAGCTTGACCGTGATAAGTACCTTGACCAGCACGTTCTTCAGGAACCAGGGCAGTTGGACGAGCTGCCGGCAGGCGTTGGCAGCGCGACTGCGGGCCGTGCCATCAAGATCAGCGCGGTACTCGGTGAGCGAGCGAGCGCGGCCCACGTAGCGCCAACGGTTGCCGAACATCAGCTCGCGCATGATCGCGAGGGTGACCCCCACGGAGGAGAACGAGTCGTGGATCAGCAGCGTGCCACCGGGGACGACACGCTTGCCCCACTCGTGTATGTCGTTACGAGCCGGCGCATACCGGTGGGCACCGTCGACGTACAGCACCGCCAGTTCGCCGGGCACCTCGTCATGAGCTGCGTCGCTGAACGCCCGCACGTGACGAACACGGTCGGTGACGCCAGCAGCTGCGAGGTTCGCGTTGAAGATTTCGTGGTCGGTGGCAGCGGCGGCGGCGAACCCCTCCAGCTCGTTGGGGCCGCGGTCGTTGCCCGCGTGCGGGTCGATGGCCACGATCTGCGTGCCGGACGGAGCGGCACTCGCCAGCACGATCGTGCTACGGCCGCGGAAGCTGCCGATCTCGACGATCGTGTCACCGGCGTGGGTGGACGCGGCGGCCCGATACAGGCGTTCGGCCTGATCGGGGCTCATCCAACCGTCCACGTCGCGCACTGCCTGCAAGGCCTCATCCATCGAACGCATGCTGCTCACCCTACGTACACTCCCAATCCGAAAACGATCGCCCACACCACGCCCAACAGTTGCAGCGTGCGGTCGGCAGCGAATATCTCTTCTGGCGCGGCACCTTGACCCTGTTCCAGGATCAGTGTGTAGCGCAGCAGTGCCGTCAGCATCGGCACGATCGAGAGCTCGTAAAAGGGCCACGAACTGCCCGAGATCTCACGCACCTCGAACGCCCAGATGCAGTACGTCACCAAGGTGGCGCCGACGCTGACGGACAGCACGGTCTGCAGGAACGTCAGCGTGTACTCGTCGAGCGTGGCCCGTGTGCCGCCGCCTTCGCCCAGTTCGCGTAGCTCCGCGAAACGTTTGCCGGTGACGATGAACAGCGAACCGAACGAGGTGCACAGCACGAACCACGTACTCATTCGCACATCGGTTGCCACCGCGCCGGCGATGGCCCGGAGCACGAAACCGGCGGCAACGGCGACCAGGTCGACCACCGCCACGTGCTTGAGCACCGTGCTGTACGCAGTGGTGAGTAACACGTAGCCGACGACGACGACACCCACCTTCCAGTGCAACGCGAAGCCCAGACCGATGCCACCCACCAGTAGCACGGTGCCCACCACGCGAGCGACCGGCAGCGGCAGTGCGCCGCTGGCGATCGGCCGCTTGCACTTCGTCGGGTGCTGGCGATCGGCCTCCACATCCTGGATGTCGTTCCAGTAGTAGGTGCCGCTGCTCGCAATGCAGAACGCAACGAAGGTGACCAGCACCCTCCACAGCGACGACCAGTTGTCCAGCACGCCGGCCGCGCCGGGGGCTGCGAAGACCAGCACGTTCTTGGTCCACTGCTTCGGACGCGCCTCGCGCAGGATGGCGCGAATCATGTGAAGCCCACTGGTACGGCGCTGATGGTGGTGCCTTTGACCAGCATCGGGTGATCCGCACGGGCGAGCAGTTCGCGGTCACCCGCGCTGTCGCCGTACGCCCACACCGTCGCGTCCTCCAGTTGGCT
>Ga0105047_10005346_pt1 | contig 22092 bp, 20 predicted proteins | sample MAT04_FD_78384 | JGI IMG/M metagenome (GOLD analysis project Ga0105047, IMG submission 78384) | Freshwater microbial communities from Lake Fryxell liftoff mats and glacier meltwater in Antarctica - MAT-04 (megahit assembly) | ecosystem: Environmental > Aquatic > Freshwater > Ice > Liftoff... | reverse complement strand
TCCGAAACACCTGGTAGATCGTGTGGGGCGGGTGGGTATCGAACCCACGACCCAGGGATTATGAGTCCCCTGCTCTGACCACTGAGCTACCGCCCCCGACGGGTGGCGACCGTACTCGGCTGCCGCCGCCTGCGGGCCCACATGAGCCGAAAACGGCGAACGGCCCGCGGAGGCGGGCCGTCCTTCTGGCTCCGGGAGCAGGGCTCGAACCTGCGACACGCGGATTAACAGTCCGCTGCTCTGCCAACTGAGCTACCCCGGAAGGCGACCGACAACCTAGCGTCTGATCGTTGCCCTCGCACAGCTTTCCACTCCACCCATGGTTCCGTGAGCGAAACGCCGCGTGACGCGGCCGTTGGCTCACGGATATCTGGGGTTCGTGAGCGAAACGCCGCGTGACGCGGCCGTTGGCTCACGGATACCTGGGGGCTACTCGGCTTCGAGGAACTCCTTCAGCTTCTGGCTGCGCATCGGGTGGCGGAGCTTGGCCAGGGTCTTCGCCTCGATCTGGCGAATCCGCTCACGGGTCACGCCGAACTCGCGGCCGACGTCTTCCAGCGTCTTGGCCTGGCCGTCGTCGAGACCGAAGCGCATCCGCACGATCTCCTGCTCGCGCTCGGTGAGCTCGCCAAGGGCTTCCTCGACGGCTTGCACCAGCATCTTCTTCGTCGCCATGTCGGCCGGCGTGTCGGCGCTGAGGTCGGGGATGAAGTCGCCCAGGCTGGAGTCGTCCTCCTCGCCGAGGGGCGAATCGAGCGAGAGCGGATCTTGGCTGATGCGCAGGATCTCACGCACCCGGTCGGGCAGTAGCCCGACCCGGTCGCTCAACTCGTCGAGGGTGGGTTCACGCTCGAGCTCCTGGTGCATCTGTCGCTGCATCCGCAGCACCCGGTTCATGCTCTCGACCATGTGCACCGGGATGCGGATCGTGCGCGCCTGGTCGGCGATCGACCGCGTGATCGCCTGACGGATCCACCATGTGGCGTAGGTGGAGAACTTGAAACCCTTGGTGTAGTCGAACTTGTCGACCGCGCGCATCAGGCCGAGGTTGCCCTCCTGGATGAGGTCGAGGAACTGCATCCCGCGCAGGGTGTAGCGCTTGGCGATACTGACCACGAGACGCAGGTTGGCCTGGATCAACTCGCTCTTGGCGCGCTGGCCGGCGTCGACGGCCCGGAGCAGCTTGCGGCGCTCCTCGGACGTGAGCTCGGGCTTGTCGAGCTCGAGCGCCGCCCGATTGCCGTCGTCGATCGCCTGAGCGAGCCGTCGCTCTTCCTCACCGCTGAGTAGCTCGACCCGACCGATCTCCTTGAGGTACATCCGCACTGGATCGGAACTGCTGCCCCCGTCACCGGATGCCGACGCAGCACGGGCGGCACGACGGCGACGACGGCGGGCCAGCAGGCCCTCGGCGTCTTCCGAAGCGGCCTCGTCGCCGGGTGCCGTGAGCACATGCACCGGCGCGACCACCGGGATGCCGTCGTGAGGCGTGTCGTCGGCCAGCTCGTCGACCGTCTCGTCGATGGTGATCCGTTGCGCGGCAAGTTCGACCTGAACAGTGGCCAGGACGTCTCCGCTGAGCTCGACCTGCCGCAGCACGTGGGTGATCTCCTCGGCATGGAGCACACCGCGAGTACGGCCGCGTTCGAGCAGGTCGTTCCATTCGCTCGAGTCGACCCCGACGAACGGCGCAGCCTGGCTCTCGGCCGGCATCGCGTCATCACCACCGTTCGTCACTCACGCTCCTCCCCGCGCCGATCGAGCCACCCTAGCAACACCCCTGCCGCGTCCTGGGCCGATGCGGGGGTGTCGAGCAACTCGAGCTGTTGGCGTGCCTCGGTCGATTCACGCATCGCATCGGGGTCGGTGAACCGGGTGCTGCGGGCGAGCCCGCGCCTGGTGGCCGCAGCGATCAGGTTGCAGGCCTCGATGAACGGTTCGGCGTCGAGGTCGGCCACGGCGGCACGCTCGAGCAACTCGCGTGCCTCCGGGTCGGCCACGGCGAGCGCGGTCGTGAGCGCTCCTCCGGCGTCTGCCAACGCAAGGAACGCGCGCCGTGCGACGTCGTCGACGAACAGGCCCTCGATCAGCCAGTCGGCGATGTCGTTCCACCGCTGCAACAGCAGTGACACTGCGACGAACTCGGCATTCTCGGCGATGCCGACCTGACGCGTGGGAGCCATACGCACCACAGCCCGGCCGCCACGTGCCGCAACGGCGACGAGGTCGTTCACGGGCATCCCGACACGCGCTGCCACCTCACCGGCGTAGAGCTTGCGAACGTCCACGCTGGGGTGTTCGTTCACCACCTGCATCGCCTCCTGGGCCATACGCGCGCGATCCTCGGGTGACCGCAGGGGCCGCGACTCGAGCACACGGTGCAGGCGGAACCCGAGGAACGGCGTGGCGCGGTCGATCGCCTCGCGCAGTGCATCAGGATCGCTGACGCTGAGATCGCCCGGGTCCTTGCCGGCCGGGAAGCGAGCGACGCTGACCTGCACCTTGTGCTTCTCCTCCCATTCGTAGAAGCGTTCGGCCGCGCCCTGGCCCGCCTTGTCGGCGTCGAATGCGAGCACCACGCGGCTGGCGAAGCGCTTCATCATCCGCACGTGCTCCTCGGTCAGGGCCGTGCCGCAGGTGGCCACCGCCCGTCTGATGCCGGCCCGGTGGAAGCCGATCACGTCGGTGTAGCCCTCGCACACGATCACCTGATCGGTGGCGACGATGTCGGCTTTCGCCCAGTTGAGCCCGTAGAGCGTCTTGCTCTTCGCGTAGATGGGGGTCTCGCTGGAGTTCTTGTATTTCGCCGGATCGGGTGATCCGGGCAGGATGCGACCGCCGAAGGCCACCGGCTCACCGTTCTCGGTGTAGATCGGGAACATCACGCGTCCCCGGAACGCATCTTGCAGACGGCCTGCCTTGTTCGTGAACGCGAGGCCGGTCTCGCGCAGCATCTCGGCCGGCGCGCCGAGGGAACTGCTGAGCTGGTCCCAGTCGTCGGGCGCCCAACCCAACCGGAACGTGCGAGCCACGTCGCCGGCGAGTCCTCGTCGGCGAAGGTAGTCGCGCGCGCCGCGCGCATCGGGCGAGGTGAGCAGACGCTGGTGGTACCAGTCGACCGCGGCGTTCATCGACTCGATGAGCCGCTTTCGGTGCTGACGCTCGCGGCTCTCGCCACCCGAGGTGTACGTGAGCTGGATACCGGCCCGCGCCGCCAGTTGCTCGACGGCGGTGACGAAGTCGACGTGCTCGAAGTCCTGGACGAACCGGAACACGTCGCCCGACACACCGCATCCGAAGCACTTGTAGCGCCCCATCTCCTCGCGGACGTTGAACGACGGCGATCGCTCGCCGTGGAACGGACACAGGCCCACCCAGTTCCGCCCCGTGCGCTTGAGCGGGACGTGCTGGGAGATGACGTCGACGATCGACACCGATGAGCGGAGTCGCTCGAGGTCGTCGTCACTGATCGCCATGCGCCGCAGGTTACCGGTGAGGTGCTCAGCCGTTCCCGCCGCTCAGACCAGGTTCGCTGGTCGCGCACGGCGTCAGCGCTCCGCGGGTGGCGGGATCTCTTCCGGCTCGGGCACCAACTCGATCGTGTCGTGCTCGATCGGCTGCTTCAGCGATGCCGTGATCGACACAGTGAGCACCAGCGCGATGATCATCAACGAGAGCCACGTGGGGATGTGGTACCAGTGGGCGATGATCATCTTGATGCCGACGAAGGCGAGGATGATCGCCAGCCCCTCCTGCAGGTAGCTGAACCGAGCGTGCAGGTCGGCCAGCAGGAAGTACAGGGCCCGCAGACCGAGGATCGCGAACGCGTTCGAGCTGAACACGATGAACTGCTCGTGGCTGACCGCCAGCACGGCCGGCACCGAGTCGACCGCGAAGATGACGTCGGTGGCCTCGACGAGCACCAGCACCGCGAACAGCGGGGTGGCGAGACGCCTGCCGGTGATCCGGGTGAACAGCTTCTGACCGTCCATCCGCTCGGTGGAAGGCACCACCTTCTTGATCACCTTGAGCACCACGCTCTTGCCCGGGTCCATCTCCTCGTCGCCGCTGGTGATCAGCTTGAACGCGGTGTACAGCAGGAACGCCCCGAACAGGTACAGGATCCAGTCGAACTTCTCGATCAGCGCCACGCCGGCGAAGATGAAGATGGCTCGCAGCACGAGGGCCCCGAAGATGCCCCAGAACAGCACCCGGTGCTGGTATTTGCCCGGCACCTTGAAGTAGCTGAAGATCAGCGCCCACACGAACACGTTGTCGACGCTGAGGCTCTTTTCGATCAGGTACCCGGAGATGTACTCGCCCGCCGCGGCGCCGCTGAACGCGAACCAGATGACGAAGGTGAACGCCAGACCGATCGAGATCCAGATCACCGACTCGATCGCGGCTTCCTTGGTGTTGATGTCGTGGGCTTCTTTGTGGAAGACCACGAGATCGACCAGGAGCAGCAGCACGATGAACGCGAGCAGCGCACCCCATCCCCAGAGTGGGACGTCGATGTCGACGAAGTTCTGCGATGCTGCGAGCTCTGCCACCATCAGTCGCGGCCGAAGAGTCCACCGAGCGGGCTGCCCGCACCCGAGTTCGACGTACCGATCGCCGCCCCGATCCAACCGAGGAACTCCGTCGGGTTACGTGTTTGCGTCCACACCTTGCCCGGCCCCTGGAAGTCGAACACGAGACCCTCGCCGCTCTTGAAGGTCTGCATCATGCCGCCACCGCTGGCCTGCCGGAGGTCCATCTGGACGGTGTCCTCGTAGGCGACCATGTGGCCGGTGTCGATCGTGATCCCCTGGCCGGCCTCTAGGTTCCACACCTCGAGAGCTCCGTAACAGGCGAACACCACCTTCCCCTGCCCTTCGGCGCGCAGGATGAAACCACCTTCGCTGCCGAACAGGTTCTTGAAGCCACCCCACTTGGCATCGAGGTTGAGTGTGACCTCGTTCGCCAGCCACGAACCCTTCGAGATGAACAGCGCCCGACCCGGTTGCACGTCGAACACCGTGACGTCACCCGGCAGGCGCGCCGCGACATCGACGAAACCCCCCTGCGCCGGCGCGGTGTAGGTGCTCACGAAAAAGCTCTCGCCACCGAGCGCGGCACGCTTGAGCGACTTCATGATCCCACCCTCTGCCTTGGCCTGCAGCACGACGCCGCCGGACATCGCCATCATCGCACCGCTCTCCACCCGCACCGGCTCGTTGGGTCCGAGTGTGAGGCGACCCACGCCATACGCGGGCCCCTGGCGCATCGTCACTTCCATGGTCGTCTCCTGTGTCTCTGGTCGTCGAAGACCGAACAGGCCGGGCCCGCAGGGCCCGGCCTGGCGGCGCATCACTCACGTCGAAGTGGTCCGACGGACTACTTCGTCTCGGTCTTTCCCTTGCCTGTCACTTGGCTGATGATCGCCTGAGCCGCCGCGAGCCGAGCGATCGGCACGCGGAACGGGCTGCAGCTCACATAGTCGAGACCGGCGTCGTAGAACAGGGCGATGCTCTCGGGATCGCCTCCGTGCTCGCCGCACACGCCGATCTTGAGGTCGGGCTTGGTGGCCCGGCCGCGCTGGGTGCCCATGCGCACGAGTTCGCCGACGCCGCTCTGGTCGATCGTCTCGAACGGGTTGCGCTTGAGCAGGCCCTGCTCGAGATACGCAGGCATCATCCGGCTCTCGACGTCGTCACGGCTGAAACCGAACGTCATCTGCGTGAGGTCGTTGGTACCGAAGCTGAAGAAGTCGGCCTGCTCGGCGATCTCGTCGGCGCGGATCGCTGCACGGGGCGTCTCGATCATGGTGCCGATGGTGACCTTGGGCTTCTTCTTCAGCCCTTTCACGGCGAGGTCGATCTCGGTCTGCACCCAGCCGCGAGCGAGCTCGAGCTCTTCACGGGTGACCGTGAGCGGGATCATCACCTCGACGATCGGGTTCTTGCCCTTCGCCCGTAGCGCTGCAGCTGCGGCCATGAGCGCCCTCACCTGCATCGCGTACAGGCCGGGCTTCACCACGCCGAGGCGCACGCCCCGGGTGCCGATCATCGGGTTGTGCTCGGCCCATTCTTCGGCGGCCTTGAGTTCGGCCTGCTCCTGCTTGCTGAGCTTGCCCTCCTTGGCCTCCTTCACCCGCAACTCCTGCACCGACGGGAGGAACTCGTGCAGCGGCGGATCGAGCAGACGAATGGTGACGGGCAACCCGTCCATCGCCTCGAGGATCTCCTCGAAGTCGGCCTGCTGCACGCGACGGAGGTTCTCGAGCGCTGCGGTCTCGGCCTCGGCGGTGTTGGCGAGGATCATCTCGCGCACCACCGGCAGACGGTCGGGTGCGAGGAACATGTGCTCGGTGCGGCACAGGCCGATGCCCTCGGCACCGAGGTTGCGGGCGTTCGTCGCGTCCTCACCGGTGTCGGCGTTGGCGCGCACGCCGAGCTTGCCCTTGCGCACCACGTCGGCCCACTTGAGGATCGTCTCGAACTCGGCGGGCGGCTCGGCGGCTTCGAGCTTCATCTCGCCGAGGACCACTTCGCCGGTGGTGCCGTCGAGGCTGATGATGTCACCCTCGTTCACCGTGACGTCGCCGACGCTGAAGCTCTTGCCGCTGATCTTCACCGAATCGGCGCCGACGATCGCCGGCGTTCCCCATCCTCGAGCGACCACGGCCGCGTGGCTGACGAGCCCACCGCGAGCGGTGAGGATGCCCTGGCTGATCATCATCCCGTGCACGTCTTCGGGGCTGGTCTCGTTGCGGACCAGGATGACCGCCTCGCCACGCTCGTCGGCGTCGCACGCGTCGTCGGCAGTGAAGTACACCTTGCCGACCGCTGCGCCCGGCGACGCGGCCAGGCCCTTGGCGAGCACCTTGCCCTTCCCAGCGAACTGCGGGTGCAGCACCTGGTCGAGGTGCTCTGCGGCCACACGCATGATGGCCTCTTCCCTGCTGATCTTCCACGTGCCTGCCGGGCCGCGGGTGCCCTTGGTCATGTCGACGGCCATCTTCAGCGCAGCGGCACCGGTGCGCTTGCCCACGCGGGTCTGCAGCATCCAGAGCTTGCCCTGCTCGATGGTGAACTCGGTGTCGCACATGTCCTTGTAGTGCGCCTCGAGCCGCTTGAAGATGTCGAGCAGTTCCTTCTTGATCTCCGGGAAGTGCTTACCGAGGTGATCGAGGTCCTCGGTGTTGCGGATGCCCGCCACCACGTCCTCGCCCTGGGCGTTGATGAGGAAGTCGCCGTACGGCACGTTCTCGCCGGTGGCCGCGTTGCGGGTGAACCCGACGCCGGTGCCGGAGTTCTCGTCACGGTTGCCAAACACCATCGTCTGCACGTTCACGGCGGTGCCGAGGTCGTGGCTGATCTTTTCGCGCACCCGGTAGGCGATGGCACGAGCGCCGTTCCAGCTCTTGAAGACGGCCTCGACGGCACCGCGGAGCTGCTCTCGCGGCTTCTGCGGGAACAGCGCGCCGGTCTCCTTCTTCACCACCGCGAGGTACTGCGCGCACAGCGCCTTCAGCGCCTCGGCGGTGAGCTCGGCATCGGTCTTGACGCCGGCCTTGTCCTTGGCTGCCTCGAGCGGCGCCTCGAAGTGGTGACCGTCGATGCCCTGCACGATGCGGCCGTACATCGCGATGAAGCGACGGTACGAGTCGTACGCGAACCGCTCGTCACCCGTGACGTGGGCAAGGCCCTTCACACTCTCGTCGTTGAGACCGAGGTTGAGGACGGTGTCCATCATGCCCGGCATCGAGAACTTGGCGCCCGAGCGCACACTGACGAGCAGCGGGTCGTACGGATCGCCGAGCTTGCGACCCATGGCCTTCTCGAGTTTGAACACCTGCTGGGCGATCTCCTCGTCGAGCTCGACCGGCCAGCCACCGTTCATGTACGTACGGCAGGCGTCGGTGGAGATCGTGAACCCTGGGGGAACGGGCAGCTTCAACACGCTCGTCATCTCGGCGAGGTTGGCGCCCTTGCCACCGAGGAGATCCTTGTACTCCATCGGAGGGCGGCGATGCTTGTGGGAGAAGGCGTAGACGTACGGCACGGGCGACGAGTCTACGGCACCCCCGCACCACGAGGGGGGTTCCACGCCCATAGGCTCAGGGTTTCCATGGCAGGTTCGCCCGCGTTTCACGTGTTCCGGTTCCCGATCCACGTTCGGCCCGGCTTCTGGATGTTCATGGTGCTCGTCATCGTGGTGAACGGAGGCGAGCTCGGGCTCTGGATCGCCGGCTCGGCAGCGGTGCTCACCCTCTTGCACGAACTCGGCCATGCGTTCGCCGCTCGCGCCACCGGCGCCAAAGCGGAGATCTCGCTCGACTTCCTCGCCGGGTATGCGTCGTTCGTGCCCACCCGACCGCTGAAGCGATGGGAGCGCGCCGGCATCTCGGTCGCCGGCCCGGCGGTGCAGATCGGCGTCAGCGTCGCCGTGCTGCTGCTGATCGGGGTCGATCCGCTCGACCGCGATTCGTTCGGCCGCAGCGAGGCAGCACTCGCGATCTGGTGGACGGGGCCGATCATGGGCCTGTTCAACCTCGCCCCGGTGCTGCCGCTCGACGGCGGACACATCGTGCAGGCCGGCCTCGACAAGGTGCTGCCCGGCCGGTCGCGGGTGGTGATGCTGTGGTTCAGCATCGGACTCACCTCGCTCACCGGCATCTGGCTGTTCCTCCAGCCCGAGCTGCAGGCGCTCGGCCTGTTCGTGCTGTTCCCGCTGCTCATCCAGCTCCAGATGCTGTTCGCCGACGCACCACGAGCGCGCACCCGTTCGATCGCGTCGAAAGCCGAGGCCGACGCCTGGCGGACCGGCGACCTCAGTCGGATGCCCGACGGACTGGTGCCGTCGCCGTGGTACCGCGCCGACCAGCAACTCCGTCAGGGCGAACCCGATGTGGCGCGCCAGATCCTGCTCAGCGATCTCGCCGACACCACGCCGCCCAACTGGTGGCCACCAGACCACGCGCCCACCGACCGCCTGGCCGCCACGGTGGCGCTGCTCCCCCGCCCCCTCCCGCAGGGCCGCACCTACAGCGAGCACGCGCTCGCTCACGTGCTGTTGCGCATCGGTCATCACCGCGACGCTGCGCACTATGCGTCGCTCAGCTTCACGCGCCAACGCAGCACGTCGATGGCCGCCGTGGTCGCCCGTGCCGCGGCTGCCCTCGGCGACCGCGACACGGCGATCGGCTGGCTGGCCGCAGCGATCGAGGCCGACACCGACCTCGACGGTCTGGCCGCCACTCTGGACGGCGCCCCCGAGCTGGCCGGGTTGCGGGCCGACCCCGAGTTCGTCGCCCTCCGCCAGCGCCTCGAGGGCTGACGGTCGCGTCAGCCCTGCAGCGCCGAACGCTTCACGAACGCGAGCGCTCGGGTGCCGACGACCGATGTGATCGTGCCGATCGGATCACCGTTGCGCAGCAGCGGGTCGCCCACCGCAGCGCCCGCAGGCACGTCGACCACCTGCAGCAGCCTTGGCGCGATCGATCCACGGCTGTCCATCCGCTCGACGAGCTCCTGCCCCGGATAGCAGCCCTTCGTGAAGCTCACCGCAGCCGACTGGATCCCGAGTTCGGCGGGGATCGTCGCGCCCGGCTCGATCTCGATCCCCATCACCGGCCATGCGGCCTCGATCCGGCTCGCCAGCAGATCGGCGGCGCTGCCCTGGTCGATCCCCGTCGGCGGCTCGACATCGGGTCCCAGCAGATCGACGCCGCCCCACGACGGCAGGCTCCCGTCGATCCCGATCCCGATCGCGTCATCGGCGCTCGTCGAGCGCACCGCGATGCAGCGCCAGGCGAGCGGGGCGACATCGGCCTTCACGCGGATCTTGAACCGATTCACCCGAGCGGTCATCACCTCGGCGAATCCGGCATCGGTGTCGAGCACGAATCGCTGGTCCTCGATGCGCCACACACGAACGAGCACGTCGACCTTGCCGGTGGGTTGCAGCAAGAACGCCCAGCAGCTCTGTCCCACCTGCAGTGGGCTGAGATCGTTGGAGACCTGCGAGTGCAGGTAGGTGAGGGCGTCGGGGCCGACCACCTCGATCGCATCGCGTGGGAGCTCGCACCAGAAGGCCGTGGCGTTCGTCATGACGGCCAGTGTCGCAGCGAACTCGGCGCCTGGCACACTTGGTGCATGTCGGGTTCCGGAGGCATCGACCGCATCGAGCACATGGCGATCAGCGCCAGCGACGGGTTGCGAACCACGTTGGGACGGTTGAGCAACCTGAGCGCAGTGGTCGCGCTCATCGCGGCCGCCATCGGGGTGGCCACCTTCGCCACCGGGATGTGGATGTTCGACGGCAGCTCGGGTTGGATCGTGCTCGGCGGCGTGCTCTGTGCGGTGCCGGTCGTCGCCGGGCTCGTCGCGTGGGTGCTCGTCAAGGGAGCCGCGAAGGCAGCGCCACGCCTGCTCGACGATGCGCGCGAGTTCTTCACCAGCTCGCGCAGTGCCGCGTCGGGCGTGCTGATCGATCACGACTCCGGCGTTGCGCTCGGCATGCAGGCGAAGTCGTTCGGCAGTCTGCGCCGTGAGCTGCTCGATCGCCGCAAGGAGCTGCCCGCGCTGTTCGCAGGCGTCCGTGCGATCACCAGCGTTCCGGGCCTCGCCGCCGTCGCCGTCCTCGGCTCGCTCGGCGTCGGGGCTCTGGGCACGATCCTGCTCATCGGTGGCCTCGTCGACTGACCTGGTCACCCATCTGTTCCTCTGGCGGGCGGATGTGACGAAACATCGTGAGCAGCGCGATGTCGTAGACGAGCTTCAGGCTGCCCCCGATCACGAGCGGCCAGCCGACGTCGCTCTGGTCGAGCAGCCACCCGGCGAACAACGGTGACGTCGCGGCGGCGAGACTCCGTGGTACCTGGGTGACGCTGGCGGCAGCGGCCCGTTCGGCGGGGGTGACGATCGCCATCACGTACGAGTTCCGTGCCGGCACATCCATCGCTGACAGCAGGCTGCGCCCCGTGAGGCACACGATCGCAAGCGCCAGGGTGGGCACGAACGCCGCAGCGATGAGGAACACCTGGGCCGGCATGTGGGTGAATGCCATCGTTCGTACCAGGCCGATCCGTCGGGCCAGGATCGGTGAGGCGAACATCGAGCCGGCCGAGCACAGGCCCATCCAGAACAGCAGTGCCCCTGCGGATCCGGTGGACATGTCGAAACGCCGGAAGAGCCACAGCGCCAGCAACGACTGCACGACGAACCCACCCCCGAACGAGTCGATGCTGAACACCAGTGCCAGTCGGCGCACCATCGACCGCGACGGGCCGAGCGGCGTCGGCGGCTCTGTCGGTGACGGCTCCACGCTGGCCGACAGACGCCGGAACACCACGAGCACGATCACACCACCGAGGGCGTAGGCGATGAACACCCACCGGAGCGCATCCTGCTCGGAGACCGTCGTGCGATCGGCCACCCACTCGGGCACACCGACGGCCAACGAGCCGACCGCTGCCGCGAGGGTGCCGGTGAACACGTACCTGGTGAACATCGCCGTTCGATCGGCGTCGGCCACGGTGGCCGGCACGAGCGATTGCTCCACGGGTGAGAACACGCTCACGTCACCGCTCGTCGGGTTCATCGTGCCGATCACACCCACCGCGAGGAGCACCACGAACGCTGTGGTGGAGGCGAACACCAGACCGCTCACGATCATCGTCACGGCTCCCCACTGCAGGATCGCCCGCCGCGGCACCTGCCCGAGGCGTACGCCGACCAGCAGCGTGAGCGCAGCGGATCCGAGCAGCATCCCGGTGACCAGCAGCCCGATGCGGACCCCCGACCAGCCGAGCAGCACGAGGTACGCGGACAACGTGACCGCGACGGCGCCGTCGACGAAGCCACGAACACCCCTCGACGCCACCAACAGGCGAGCGTCCGATGTGGTGTTCAGGCCGACGTGCCCTCCTCGGCGCGCCGGGCCGTCATCCGGCGAGCGGCGGGCACGGCAGCCAACAGGCCGGCTGCCTTGTTGCGGCACTCGAGGTCCTCGTCGTCGGGCACCGAGTCGGCCACCACGCCGGCACCGGCCTGGAACGAGGCACCGTGCGGCCCCGCGAACATCGTGCGAATCGCGATCGCCGTGTCGAGGTTGCCACTGAAATCGACGTAGCCGACCACCCCGGCGTACGGGCCGCGCTTCACCGGTTCGAGCGAGTCGATGATCTCCATCGCCCGTACCTTCGGGGCGCCGCTCACGGTGCCCGCCGGCAGGGTGGCCCGCAGCACGTCGATCGGCGTCTTGCCCTCCACCAGCTCCCCGGTGACCTGCGAGGTGAGGTGCATCACGTGGCTGTACTTCTCCAGCGTCATCAACTCGTCGACGTGCACGGTGCCGAACTTCGCGACGCGACCGACGTCGTTGCGGGCCAGGTCGACGAGCATGATGTGCTCAGCCACCTCCTTCGGGTGCTCGCGCAACTCGGCGGCCATCCGGCGATCGTCGTCGTCGGTGCGGCCACGACGGCGCGTGCCGGCGATGGGGCGGCTCACCACCTTGCGGCCGAGCACCTGCACCATCGGCTCGGGCGAGCTGCCGGCGATGGTGATCTCGGGGTGGCGCAGGAAGTACATGTACGGGCTCGGGTTCACCTGGCGCAGCACGCGGTAGAAGTCGAACGGGTCGGCGTCGAGCTGGATGTCGTAGCGCTGGGCGAGCACCACCTGGAAGATGTCTCCGGCGAGGATGTGCTCCTTGGCCACCTCGACCGCACGCTGGTACATGCCGTTCGGCATCGAACTGCGCACCTCGGGCAGTGCCTCGCCAGCTTCGGGCGGCGGCACCGGCACATAGCTGAGTGGGCGGGCGAGATCAGCCACGGCTCGCTCGACGCGACGGCATGCGTTGTCGTACGCAGCATCGAGCGCCTCGCCGGAGAGGCCGAGCACCGACACGCTCTCGATGAGATACACCCGCTGGCGCCAATGGTCGAACGCCGCGAGCGAACCGATGACGCTCATGATCGCGTCGGGCAGGTTGCGATCGTCGTCCGGCGTGTCGGGCAGACGCTCGATCTCGCGCACCACGTCGTAGCCGAGATAGCCCATCACGCCGCTCTGCATCGGCGGCAGATCGGGCAGCAGCGGGGCCTTGTACACCTCGAGCAGGGCGTCGAGCGCGGCCAGCATGCCGCGGTCGGTGGGCACGCTGGCGGGCACGCCGCCGTGCACGGTGATCGTGCCGTCACGCAGGATCAGCGTGGCCTGCGGATCGCGGCCGACGAAGCTGAACCGGGCCCATCGCTCGCCGTGCTCGACCGACTCGAGCAGGAATCCGGCACCGTCACCGACGAGCTTCGCGTAGGCCGCGACCGGGGTTTCGAGATCGGCGAGCAGTTCGGTCCACACCGGCACCACGGTGTGCTCGCTCGCTAGGCGGCGGAACTCGTCGCGCGACGGACGCATGGTGAGTGACGACATCAGACGGGACCGTTCTGGCCAGGCTGAATGGCCTGGTCTGGCTGGTCGGGACCGAACGCGCGGAAGAAGCACGAGCGGGCGCCGGTGTGGCACGCACCGTTGCCGTCCTGGATCACCTTGAACAGCAGTGCGTCGGCATCGCAGTCGTAGAACGCCTGCTGCACCCACTGCACCTCACCGCTGGTGTCGCCCTTGCGCCACACCTCGTGGCGGCTGCGGCTCCAGTAGACCGTGCGGCCCTCCTGCAACGTGAGCTGCAGGGTCTCGGCGTTCATCCACGCCATCATCAGGATCGTGCCATCGCTCACGTCCTGAGCGATCGCCGGCACCAGGCCGTCGGCGTCGTACTGCACGGCAGCGAGCTGCTCAGGGGTTGCATCGATCCGGGCGCCCGCAGACATGGCGGCCACTCTACGAGACGGTGCACGTGACGCCCCAGAGCAATGCGGCACGCGACGGCGGGGTGCGTGAGTGGGGCCTACAGGTAGAGACCGGTGCTCGACTCGATCCGCTTGGCCGCCACGGCGTGGATGTCGCGCTCACGGAGCATGATGTAGTCGGTACCGCCGACTTCGACCTCGTATCGGTCCTCGGGGCTGAACAGCACCCGGTCGCCCACCTCGGCCGTGCGCACGTTCTGACCGAGCGCCATCACCTCGGCCCACACGAGACGCTTCGAGATCTGCGCCGTGGCCGGGATGAGGATGCCGCCGGTGGAGCGCCGCTCGCCATCCTTTTCGGGGATGTGGACGAGCACGCGATCGTTCAACATCTTGATGGGCAGCTTGTCGTCCACGGCCATGGGCGCAGGGTACCGTCGGCCCCGTGGCGATCGAAACACACCAGGTGGCGCCTGACGCACGCGACATCGTCGTCACCGCCGCCTGATCAGCAGCTCGATCAGGTGCGCGGCGTCAGCTCGACCGGTAGCGAGGTGAGGCCGCACAGGATCCAGCTCGACCCGTAGCGCAGCGCCTCGACGTCGACCGGTCGCACCCGCTCGAATCGGCGGGTGAGCACCTGCAACGCAATGGTGGCCTCGAGCCGGGCGAGCGGTGCGCCGACGCAGTAGTGGACGCCCTTGCCGAACGCAACGTGCTGCTGCACTCGTTCGCGGTCGACGTCGAACGCATCGGGGTCGGGGCCGAACATCGACTCGTCGCGGTTCGCCGATCCGTAGAGCACCCAGAGCGTCGGGCCCTTCGCGATGTGACTCCCCCGAGCTCGGTGTCGGTGGTGACGATGCGGAACAGGCCCTGGTTCGGGCCTGCCAGGCGGAGGCACTCCTCCACCACCCGGCCGGCCCGTTCGGGCTCGGCTGCGAGCCGCGCCCACTCACGTCGGGATCGGTACGCAGAACGACGGGATGATGTCGATCGTCGTGCCCTCGAAACCATCGACGAGCCCCTCGCAGATGCGCAGGATGTCGGGCGCGAGGTCCTGCACCCGTCGGGATGTGAACGCCTTCGAGACCAGGCGACAGAACCGGGTGTGCACGGGCGGATCAGCGGTGAGCATCGTGGCTGGCCGCGGCCACCCCTTCGCCATGATCTCGCGGACTCTCATCAACACGTCCTCGGACGGGATCGCCTGCGACGAGCCGAACCTCGACGAGAAGGTGTGCCAGTCGGTGAGCACCTCGGTGACGAGGTCGAAACGCGAGACGAGGATCGAATGCGGTCACGTCGGTCATGTGGGTCACCTCAGTGATCCGTCAGCCAGCGGCCGAGCAGATCGTGGAAGTGGCGGAGCTTGGTTTCCTGGTAGTTCGCGAAGGTGACCGTGTCGATCGCACCCGTCTCGAGGCCGGCCTGCACCTTCGGCAGGTTGAACACATCCTGGTTGAACACCCGGGCCAACATGCCCAGTTCCCACGCCTCGGTCCAGTCGTCGTCGGGCCCCAGGTGTTGAACCGGCGCCGCCGGCGGCCGGCCCTCCGCCTCGTCGTACGGGGCCAGGAACATGCACTCCATGATCGACATGTCGTGACGATTGCCGTACGGACGGAAGCGGTACACGATCCGGTTGTACGCGCCCCACGGATGGAAGTTCGGGAACACCGTGTAGTAGATGCTGTCGCACATCTCTGCGTCGCTGAGCCGATCGGCGGCGGCATCGCCGATCGCGGTTGCCATCGCCTCACGGCGAAGCTGACCAGCGGTGGCCCGAGCGGTGTCGCCGTCGCGCACCTCCAAGACCCTCGGCTCGTCGAGGCTGCGGTCGAACATCGCGTCGAGCATGTCCTGCTCGGTGGGCGTCCACTTCAGGTGCGGGCTCGGCGTGCCGTTGGGTGTGATCGCCCGGCAGAAGTTGCCGAACACGTCGTACTGGCTGTTCGCATCGCCGATGCCGGCGAGCAACTGTGGGTGCGTCGCCACGACGTGATACGCCTCCATGAAGGCCTCCTGCGCGAGCTTCCAGTTGCAGCGCAACACCTTGGCCACGTGCGCCTGCTTGTAGCGCAGTTCGAGCGGCCAGCGCTCGAAGTGCGTCGTCAGATCGCCGAGGTGGTCGGCGAGCGGTGGCGCATCGAGGTCGAAGTTCACGAACACGAATCCACCCCACGTGTCGACACGTACCTCAGGCAGCTTCCAGTCGTCGTTCACCTGTGGGAAGTCCCACTTGCAGGGCACGTGCTTCAGCGTGCCGTCGAGGTGCCACGCGAAACCGTGGAACGCGCAGCGGAGCTCGGTGTCGCGGCCCGGCTTGTCCTTCAGGAGACGCCCGCGGTGGAGACAGATGTTCTGGTACGCCTGGATCGTGTCGGGAGCGCTGCGCACCACCACCACCGACAGGTTGGCGATGTCGTAGGTGATGTGATCGCCGACCTCGGGGATGTCCTCCTCGCGGCAGGCCATCTGCCAGACCTTCTTCCACAGCTTCTCGACCTCGAGGTCGTGAAACGCCTTCGAGGTGTAGCGCTCGACGGGCACGAAGCTGGGGCCCGGCTCGATCGGGCTCTTCATTCGCAGCACGACCGGCACGTCCTTGGTGTCGGCATCCAGCAGGTCCTGGTAGTCGGCACCGCGCGATCGCACGGGCGAGGTGGTTTCGTCGATGGCGGTCACGTCGCTGCTCCTGTCGTTGCCCGAGCGCGAGCGATGCTCGGCAGGTCCTTCGGGTTGCGGGCCACATGGGCGGGCACCTGTGGGCCCGCGAGCCACAGGCACAGGTGCGGGTCGGCATGGTGCACGTTGCCCGACACGTACTCACCCTCGTGTGTGAACAACCCGACCTCTCCGTCGAGAGAGACCTCGACGAGGCCGTCCTCTCGGACGTCGTAGATGGCTCCACTGAGCGGATGCTTGCGCCGGCGCATGTGTGTCCCCCTCGGACTCGATTCCCCAGAGCAACGTAGTGAATTGATCGTTCGATCAGATAGGGGCCTTGGTCCCGAGATCGACGGCGGATGTGGCTACGTTGCGGCGATGACCGACCTCGAGAACCAGATGCGCCGTGTGATCGACGAGGCCGCGATCCGCGACCTCGCAGCCCGCTACTGCTGGGCGATCGATCGCCTCGACCGGCCTGCGTTCGATCAGGTGTTCCTCCCCGATGCCACCGCGGTGCTGGGCAGCGGTACCCAGAACGGCATCGACGAGATCTGGGCCAAGGTGCACCTCGTGCTCTCGCCGCTCACCTGCAGCCAGCATCTGGTGGGCTCGCACGTGGTGGAACTCGATCCGGCCGCCGACCAGGGTGACGGTGCGACCGCCACCCACCGCTGCCACTTCCACGCACAGCACGTGTGGAAGGGCTGCGAGGGCGGCGACCAGTTCATCGTCGCGGGCATCTACGAGGATCGTGTCGAGCGCACGCCGGAAGGATGGCGCATCCGCCACCGTGATCTCACGGTGCTGTGGACCAGCGGCAACCCCCGGGTGGTGCGCCGCTGACCCACCGCGTGTGCCTCAGCCGATGACCGCGTCGATGCGGCCCATCACCTCTGGCGTCAGCTTCGCCACCACCTCGATCGCAGCGAAGTTCTCGATCACCTGACTCGCACGGCTCGCGCCGGTGATCACCGTCGACACGTTCGGGTTCGCCGCACACCAGGCGATGCCGAGCTGGGCCAGCGAGCAGTCGAGCTCGGCCGCGATCGGGCGGAGCTGTTCGACCTTGGCGACCTGGGCCGGATCCGTCATCCGCTCAGCAAGCCAGCCGTGGCCGGGCAGCGCTGCGCGCGAGTCGTCGGGGATGCCGTTGGCGTACTTGCCCGTGATCAGCCCCGAGGCGAGCGGGCTCCAGATGGTGGTGCCGAGACCGATGTCGTCGTACAGGCGGGCGTACTCGGTCTCCACCCGGCGACGGCTGAACATGTTGTACTGCGGCTGCTCGACCACGGGCTTGTGCAGGTGATGCCGTTCGGCGATCTCCCATGCGGCCCGGATCTCGTCGGCGCTCCACTCGCTGGTGCCCCAGTACAGGGCCTTGCCAGAGCTGATGATGTCGCTCATCGCCCACACCGTCTCCTCGATCGGCGTGTTCGGATCGGCACGGTGGCAGTAGATGACGTCGATGAAGTCGACCTTCATCCGATCGAGCGACCCCTCCATCGCCTGCATCAGGTACTTGCGGTTCAAGGTGTTCTGCATGTTCGGCAGGCGGCCATGGATGCCCCAGAAGAACTTCGTGGTCAGCACGAAGGTGTGGCGCGGCCATGCCAGCTGCTCCATCACGCGGCCCATGATCGCTTCGCTCTCCCCGCCCGCATACACCTCGGCGTTGTCGAAGAAGTTGCTGCCGGCGTCGTACGCGGCCTGCATGCACTCGAGCGCGGCGTCGTCCTTCAGCTGGTTGTCGAAGGTGACCCATGAACCGAACGACAGCACCGACACCTGCAGGCCGCTGCGCCCCAGTCGGCGGTACTGCATGTGTTGCTTGGACGAATTCGGCGAGGTCGAGGTCATGTGGTCGAACCTAGTGGCCCTGCTGGTAACCGGCGAGTCCACCACGGCGAGCGTCGTACGAGCTCACGCCGATGGCTCCGACCGTCACGGAACGGGTACCGACGGGCGTGGACATCACCCGACATGACGATGGATCGCTGACCGTGCCCGTGGCACCTGGTCGGCACGACGACGACGAAAGCGCCGGTGGCGCCGCCTCCGACGTTGCGGCCGCACCAGGATCGATGGTGATCCGTCCCGGTGAGGGCGGCTACGTCGAAGCCCTCGCCGAGTGGGAGCGCCTCCAGCACCCCGACCGCGGCGATGCGGTGTCGACCGCTTCCGGGCGCGAGCAGGCGATGGCCGTGGTGCACGCAGTTGCCGAGGATCGCGACCACGTCGCCGAGGCCGTCGATTCACTCGACGATCCCGCTGCCGGCGGAGAAGCCCTGCGCCACGTGCTCGTGGGCGGCAATCCATCGGTGCAGGCGTTCGCGAGCGAGGTCGCCGACGCCGAGGGTGGCGAGCCGCTGCCGCCGCACATGGCGACGCGCATCATCGGTGAAGTGCTCGCGGAGATCGACGCTCGCCCCGAATGACGATCTGAACTCGTCTCGCAGGTGCAGGATCCGCCGGGCTACCGCACGCCGAGTCGGCGGGCGGCCCGATCGGCTGCCTCGGGGCCGGACACCAGCCGCAGGAGCAGCAGTCCGTCGATCAGTGCGATCGCTGCTTCTGCCTCGGCGCGCCGCCGGGCCGCAGGCCCGCTGATGAACCCAGACGCCCATCCGATCCATGCTGCGACCAGCATCGGCACCACGGTGTCGAACGGTGCTCGGCCGGCAGCGGCCAGTCCGTTGGCCTCGAAGAACAGGGCGAACAGCCGGTCGGTCTCGGGTCGAGCGAGCACCCGCCACGCTGCACGAGCCAGTTCGAGGTGTCCTGCAGCTGGCGCAGCGAACGCGTCACCGAGCGTCTCCTGCAGCCGCACACCCAGCGCCCCGAGCACCTCGCGGATCAGGTCGTCCTTGGTCGGGAAGTAATAGACGATCATCCGGTCGTTCATCCCCATCCGCTTCGCCAGACGACCGAACGTCAACTGGCTGAGCCCCTCGTCGAGGGCGGCGCGAAGCGCGCCATCGAGAATCTCTTCCTTGGTGTGCTTGTGACCCATCTCGTCCTCGACTGTAGCGATGACTACGAACGACTACGTCGAGCTCGTCTCCTTCGCCCCGGCCCCGGCTTCGAGGTCCATCACCCGCTCGAACACCTTGCTGTAGCCGAGGCGGTGCAGCAACCAGGGCACGATCGACGGTGCGATGTTGGCGAGGACGATCAGCGGTCGAACGGGTGGCGTGTTGACGGTGACCTCGGCGCGGTTGCGCTTGATGCACTGCACCGTCACGGCTGCGACCTTCTCGGGCTTCGACGTACCGGCGATGCGCGGGGCGCGGATGCCGTTCTTGTCCCAACGGTCGTACATGCCCGCATCGGTCACGAATCCGGGACACACCACCGAGAAGCCGACGGGGCGTCCCCGGTACTCAGAACGAAGCGCATTGGTGAAGCCGACCAGACCGTGCTTGCTCGCGCAGTACGACGAGCCATAGGCCACGCCCACCTTGCCGGCACCGGAGGCGATGTTGACGACATGACCGCGGTTGCGCGCCAGCATGCCGGGCACGATGGCCCTGGTGAGCAGCATCGGCGCCTCGAGGTTGATCGCCAGCGTGTCGACGATGTCCGACTCACGCGCCTGATCGAACCGGGCGACACGCTCGATGCCTGCGTTGTTGACGAGGATGTCGATCGATCCGAACTCGGCCTCGGTGCGCCTGATCAGCTCCGCCCGATCGGATGCCTTCGCGACGTCGCACTCGATGGCGATCGCCCGCACACCGAGGCGCTCCATCTCTGCACGCACCTGCTCGAGTTCGTCGACCGAACGGGCCGCGAGCGCGAGGTTCACGCCCTCGGCCGCCAGGGCCCGTGCGATGTACACCCCGATGCCTCGGGATGCTCCCGTCACGATGGCAGTGGCACCGCGCAGATCGTCCATCAGACCCTCCTTCGTCCCCCGTGCCGCAGTGCAGCCACCAGATCGCGGGACGCTATCCCACCCACCTTCGCCGCCTGTCCGATCGAACGACGACGAGCCAGCGTTCGCGCATCAGCCCGACGAGGCCCTCCGAGGGTCACAACTCGGTCCACTCGCCGGCAGCCCACTGGTCGCGCAGCTTGAACTTCTGGATCTTCCCAGAGGCCGTCACGGGAAACGCGTCGAGCACCACCCAATGCTTCGGCGTCTTGTGCGGGGCGAGGTGCTCGCGCATGTAGGCGAACACCTCTGCCTTGCTGAACGTCTGACCGGGAGCCGGGCGGACGAACGCTGCGACCACCTCGCCGAAGAGGTCGTCGGGCAGACCGACCACCGCGACCTCACCGACGGTCGGGTGGGCGAAGAGCAGGTCTTCGAGCTCGCGTGGATAGATGTTCTCGCCACCCCGGATGATCATGTCCTTCAGCCGGCCTTCTACCGTGCAGTAGCCCCGAGCGTCCATCGCACAGAGGTCACCGGTGTGCAGCCAGCCGTCGGCATCGATGGCCTGGGCGGTTGCGCCAGGGTTCTCGAAGTAGTTGTGCATGACGTGGTAGCCCCGTGTGCAGTACTCGCCCACCGCGCCGATGGGCAGTGTGACGCCGGTGTCGGGGTCGATGACCTTCACTTCGACGCCCGGCATGGGCGGACCGATCGTGCCGGCCTTGTCCTCGATGGTGTCGTCGGGTCTCGTCATCGACGCGACCGGCGAGCACTCGGTCTGACCGAACACGATCGTGAAGCGAGCGCCGAGCTGCTCTTCGAGCATCCGAACCATCGGGGCCGGCACCAGCGACCCGCCCGACGTGATCGCCTTCACCGAGGAGAACTCGGTGGTGGCGAAGTCCGGGTGTTCGGTGATCGCGACGAGCATCGTCGGTACCGCCATCATCGCGGTGCCGCGATAGGTCTCGAACAGTTCGAGCGCCAAGCCGGGATCGAACGCCTCCTCGTACACCAAGGTGGCCTGCTTGGCCACGGCCCCGAGCACCGTGATCACGCAGCCTGCGGTGTGGAACAGCGGGCACACGCCGATCACCACGTCGCCTTCGCCCAGGCCCATCCGGTCGGCGGTGTGGGCTCCGTTGTTCACCAGGCCGCGGTGGTGCAGCAGAGCACCCTTCGGGAACCCCGTCGTGCCCGAGGTGTACTGGATCATCACCGCATCAGTGGGAATCGGCTCGGGCATCGTTGCGGTGAACGAGGCGCCGCTGGCCAGCAGCTCTGACCACTGATCGAAGCAGATGACCTCGCGTAGCTCGGGACAGTCGGCCCGGATGTCGTTGATGGTGTCCAACATCCGATTGCCTCGGAAATCGTTCGCACAGACGATGCCGACGGATCGGGACTGCTGCAACACGTAGGCGACCTCGGACGCTCGGAAGGCCGGATTGACGGTCACGAGGATCAAACCGGCAATGGCTGACGCGAACTCGAGCACGATCCACTCGGGGTAGTTCGGTGCCCAGACCGCAATGCGTTCGCCGGGTTCGAAACGTGTCAACAGACCGCGGGCGGCGGTGGTCGCCTCGTCGAGCAACTCTGCGTACGTCCAGGTGCGACGGGCAGCGGGATCGGTGGTCCCGGCGACCAGCGCGATGCGATCCGGTTGCGCCGCCGCCGCCTCGCGGAGCAACCCGCCGATCGTCAGTTCGCGTACCGCCGGAACGCTCGATCC
>Ga0105047_10005345_pt1 | contig 22092 bp, 15 predicted proteins | sample MAT04_FD_78384 | JGI IMG/M metagenome (GOLD analysis project Ga0105047, IMG submission 78384) | Freshwater microbial communities from Lake Fryxell liftoff mats and glacier meltwater in Antarctica - MAT-04 (megahit assembly) | ecosystem: Environmental > Aquatic > Freshwater > Ice > Liftoff... | reverse complement strand
GGGCCGACCAGTGGTTCGAGACCCGCAGCTTCGGCCAAGCGGCGCTCCCACGGGGTGAGCAGCGGCCCGAACGCCGCCCCCAGCGTGCCCACCCACACCACCGAACCGATCGCCTTCGACCGGTCGGCATCGCTCGCCAGGTCTGCAGCCACGAAGCGCCCTTGCAGCGCCGCAGCCTGACCGGAACCGAACACGACCATGCCCATGACGAACAGCGGGAACGACCCGACCTGCCCGCCGAGCGCGGCGATCAGCGCCCCCATCGAGGCTGCCGACCAAGCGCGCACGAGGCCGGGACGGCGCCCGTGACGACGCATGAACCCAGACAGCGGCACGGCGACGAGCGCCGAGCCGAGCGTGAACGCTGCGCTCCCCGTGCCGGCGAGACGATTGCTGTCGAGCAGCTCGTTCACCATCAGGGCGACCACCGCCACCATGCCGGCCACCGCCGCCTGCGACGGCACCTGCGCGAGCCGCAAGGTGACCAGCGTGCGGCGCTGCAGCGCCGCACGCTCCGGATCGGAGAGCACGATGGCGCCGTCGAGGGCAGAGCTGGTCACGAGCGAAGTGTCACAGATGCACCACGACGGTCACGAGCCCGTATCGCTCGCTCAGACACCGAGCAACGGGCGCAGGAAGCGGCCCGTGTGGCTCGCGTCGACGCCGGCCACCAGCTCGGGAGCGCCCTCGGCCACGACCATGCCGCCACCGCTTCCACCCTCCGGACCGAGGTCGATCAGCCAGTCGGCCGTCTTGATGACGTCGAGGCTGTGTTCGATGACGAGCACGGTGTTGCCCTGGTCGACGAGGCGTGACAGCACGGTGAGTAGGCGCCGCACATCTTCGAAGTGCAGACCGGTGGTGGGCTCGTCGAGGAGGTAGATGGTGTGGCCGGTGCTGCGCTTCGCCAGCTCGCTCGCGAGCTTGACGCGTTGCGCCTCGCCACCGGAAAGGGTGGGTGCGCTCTGACCGAGCCGCACGTAGCCGAGGCCCACGTCGAGCAGGGTCTGCATGTGACGCGAGATGGCCGGCTGGTTCGAGAAGAAGTCGACCGCCTCGGCGATCGGCATGTCGAGCACCTCGGCGATGTTCTTGCCCTTGAAGGTGATGTCGAGCGTGTCGCGGTTGTAGCGATCGCCCTTGCACACCTCGCACGGCACGTACACGTCGGGGAGGAAGTGCATCTCGATCTTGATCGTGCCGTCGCCCGAGCACGCCTCGCAGCGGCCACCGGCGACGTTGAAGCTGAATCGACCCGGCAGGTAGCCGCGCACCTTCGCCTCGGCGGTGGTGGCGAACAGCTTGCGAATGTTGTCGAACACACCGGTGTAGGTGGCCGGGTTCGACCGCGGGGTGCGCCCGATGGGCGACTGGTCCATGTCGATCACCTTGTCGAGGAACTCGATCCCCTCGATCTTCTTGTGCTTGCCGGCCGCAGCTTTGCTCTTGTAGATCCGCTGCATCAGCACCGGCAGGAGGATGTCGCGCACCAGGGTGCTCTTGCCGCTGCCCGACACACCGGTGACGGCCACCAGGGTGCCGAGCGGGATGTCGACGTCGATGTTGCGCAGGTTGTGCTCGCGAGCGCCGTTGATCCGCAGCCACTGATCGCCCGGCGCCCGGCGCTGCTGGGGCACCGGGATCGACCGTCGGCCCGACAGGTACTGGCCGGTGATCGACTCCGCCGACGTCAGGATGCCCTCCACCGGCCCGCTGTACACGACGGCGCCGCCGTGCTCGCCGGCGCCGGGACCGATGTCGACGATCCAGTCGCTCTCGCGGATCGTGTCCTCGTCGTGCTCGACCACCAGCACGGTGTTACCGAGATCGCGTAAGCGGATGAGGGTGTCGATGAGGCGGCGGTTGTCGCGTTGGTGCAACCCGATCGACGGCTCGTCGAGCACGTACAACGTGCCCACCAGGCCCGAGCCGATCTGGCTGGCCAGACGGATGCGCTGCGCCTCGCCACCTGCGAGCGTGCCGGCCGAGCGCGACAGCGACAGGTAGTCGAGGCCGACGTCGAGGAGGAAACCGAGACGCGCGTTGATCTCCTTCGTGACGCGCTCGGCGATCAGCCGATCGCGTTCGCTCAGCTCGAGGCCGGCGAGGAACTTCGACGACTCGCCGATGCTCATGTCGCACACGGCCGAGATGTGCTGGTCGTTCACGCGTACCGCCAGCGAGGCGGGCTTGAGGCGTGCGCCACCGCAGGTGTGGCACGACACGAGCCGCATGTAGCCCTCGTACTGCTCGCGACTCCAGTCGCTCTCGGCGCCCTCGTGGCGGCGCTTGATCCACGGGATCACGCCTTCGTACGCGGTGTTGTACTGCCGCGTTCGGCCATAGCGGTTCTTGTACTTCACCTGCAGATTGCCACCCACGCCGTGCAGCACGATCTTCTGCTGCTTGGCCGTGTAGCTGCCGTAGGGCGCCGCGAGGTCGAACTCGTACGCCTCGGCGACGGCTTCGAGCATGCGGTTGAAGTACTGCGTGTGCGCACTGCGCCACGGGGCGATCGCGCCCTCGTTGATGCTCATGTCGGGGTCGGGGATGACCAGTTCGGGATCGACCTCGAACGTGGTGCCCAGCCCGTCGCACGCCTCACATGCGCCGTAGGGCGAGTTGAACGAGAAGTTGCGTGGGGCGAGCTCTTCGTAGCTGGTACCGCACGTGGGGCACACCAGGTGCTGGCTGAACGTGAGTGTCTCGTCGTCCTTGCCTTCACGGTTCACGAGCTCGACCTGGGCGACGCCCTCGGTGAGCCGCAGTGCGGTCTCGAGTGAGTCCGTGAGTCGACGCTCGATGCCGTCGCGACGCACGAGCCGGTCGACGACGATCTCGATGTGGTGGTTCTCGTAGCGAGCGAGCTTCTCGTCGCGCTTCAGGAACTCGTTGATGTCGACGGTCTCACCGTCGACCTTCGCGCGCACGAAGCCCTGCCCGGCGAGATCCTGCAATAGGGTGTCGTACTCGCCCTTACGACCGCGCACCACCGGCGCCAGCACCTGGAATCGGGTGCCCTCGGGCAGGTCGAGGATTCGGTCGACGATCTGCTGCGGGGTCTGGCGCTCGAGCCGGGTGTCGTCGTTCGGACAGTGCTGCACGCCGATGCGGGCGTACAGCAGCCGGAGGTAGTCGTACACCTCGGTGATCGTGCCGACGGTGGAGCGGGGGTTGCGGCTGGCCGACTTCTGGTCGATCGAGATCGCAGGCGACAGCCCCTCGATGACGTCGACGTCGGGCTTGTCCATCTGGCCGAGGAACTGGCGGGCATAGGCGCTGAGGCTCTCGACGTAGCGGCGCTGACCCTCGGCGTAGATGGTGTCGAACGCGAGACTGCTCTTGCCCGAGCCCGACAGGCCGGTGAAGACGATGAGCCGATCGCGCGGCAGATCGACGCTGATGTTCTTGAGGTTGTGCTCTCGCGCGCCGCGCACGATGATCTGACCGGCGGGGGCCCGACGCTCAGGTTCGCGACGCGTGTCGGCGTCGGCGAGACCGGCGGTCTTCGGGGCAACGGTCTTCGGGGCAACGGTCTTCGCGGCAGCGGTCTTGGGGGCAGCGGTGTTCGCGGCAGCGATCTTCGAAGCAGCCCTCTTCGGGGCTGTCGGCGTCGGGGCTTTCGGCGTCGGGGCGGCTGATTTCGGGGCAACTGATTTCGGGGCTGCCGGCGTCGAGGCTGCGGCCCTGGCAGAGGTGTCGCGGGCAGCGGTCGAGGCGGCAGCGGTCTTGGGGGGAGACGACGGCATCGAAGGCGAGGCTACTCGCGCGTCGGAGCGAACACACGTTCTGTCGGCGCGTTTCCTGACCGGTTCGATGACGTTGCTCAGGAGCCGACCCCGGGGCTGGATCTCACGACAGATCGAGAACGGGCTGCAGGAATCGCTGAAGTCCGCCACTGTGCGTGCCGATAGACATTCCGATGGTAGGGACCCCGAGCCTCGACGCGGCGTTGAGCCGCATCGGTCTACAGCTGCTGCACTACCTGCATCAGCAGACCGAAGCGCAATGGTCGCTGTGCGCCTCCCCGATGGGGACCGCCTTCGGCGTTCCTGGCCACGACGGCACAGCGCTCGCATTCCTCTGCATGCACGACGACGCCAACATCGACCCTGACCGCTACCAGCGGCTGGGCGAGACGGTGGCGGAGGCGCTCGGTGCGATCGCCGAGGCAGAGACCCGCAGTGTGGTGGTGCTGCAGCATCCGGCCGACCTCGCCCCCGCACCCTCCGGCGAAGTCGACGGCCGGATGATCGCCTACTTCCAGCCGATCGTCGAACTGTCGACAGGCGAAGTGGTGGCCATCGAGGCCCTCGCACGGATGCAGACCGCTGACGGCGTGCTCGGACCGGATGCCTTCCTCGACGCCTACTCCACCGGCGCCTCCATGCTCAGCCTGTTCGACCGGATGCTCGAATCGTCGTTGCGGTTCCTGGCCGACTTCAGCCACAGCATCCCCGACCTGAGCGCGGCGTTGAACCTCGAGTTCGCAGGCGTACCCGACCACGGCCTGGCCGAACTGGTCGAGCGCCGCCTCCTCGAATACGGCATCGAGTCCGACGCGATCACGATCGAGCTGAACGAGCGCATCGCCTACGACCTCACCCCCGGCGCGCTGGGTCAGCTCCGCAAGCTCAGCGACCTGGGCGTCAAGTTGCTGCTCGACGACGTGCCGCACAGCTTCCAGGCCCTCGAGCAGCTGGACGGCATCCCCATCTCGGGGGCCAAGCTCGACCGGCGTTACGTACAGCAGGTGACGGGTGGCGAACACGAGGTCGCCGAGATCCAGCGGATCCTCGCCCGGGCAACGGATAACCAGATCGAGATGATCGCGGAAGGGGTGGAGACGCAGGCGCAGTGCGACCGCCTGGTGCAGCTCGGTTGCCGCTTCGGCCAGGGCTATCTCTTCGCAGTCCCGCAGCCAGCCTCCTCGCTGTCGGCCGTGCTCGGATCTCCCCTCGTCGCCAGCTGGTGATCCGCCGCCGACGGATGGACCAGCGCCTCGCAGCCAGCCGCTGATCCTCCGCCCCTAGGGTGGTGCCAGATGACCACGCCTCTGAACCCCCTCGACGCCCAGCGCGCCCGGGACCTTCGCCGGATGAAAGGGGTGGCCACCGGTCTCCTCGTCGCTGTGGCCGTCGTGTTCGTCGTCGTCCGCTCGACTGGCGATGGCAAGGGTTGGGTCGGCTACGTCGAGGCGTTCGCCGAGGCGGCGATGGTGGGCGCCCTCGCCGACTGGTTCGCCGTGACGGCGCTGTTCCGCCATCCGCTCGGGCTGCCCATCCCGCACACCGCGATCATTCCGAAGCGCAAGGACCAGATCGGCCAGTCGCTCGGTGACTTCGTGCAGGACAACTTCCTCACCGAGGAGCTGCTGAACGAGCGGTTGCAGAAGGCACAGGTGGGTGCCCGGCTGGGCGACTGGCTGTCGCACCCGGCGAACGCGCTGCGCGCCTCGGCAGCTGTCGGCGACGTGATCCGAGGCGCGCTCGAGGTCGTCGACGACGAGGCGATCTCCGGCTCGATCGAGTCGATGGTCGAGCGCCGCATCCGCGCCACGCCGGTCGCACCGCTGATCGGCAAGGCGATCGACGTCGCGGTCGAGAACGGGCACCATCAGCGGTTGCTCGATGCGACCATGACCGGACTGAAGAACTTCCTCGACGACAACCGCGAGACCTTCCGGGGTCGGCTGCAGCACGAGTCACCGTGGTGGGTACCCGAGACCATCGACGATCGGATCTTCGACAAGATCTTCACGGGGGTGCACCGCTTCCTCGACGATGTCGGCACCGATCACACCCACGAGGTGCGGCGGTCGATGGACGTCCGCGTGATCGCCTTCGCCGAACGGCTCCGCGCCGATCCCGAACTGGTCCAAAAGGGTGAGGAGCTCAAGGACGAGTTGCTGGCCCATCCCGACGTGCGCGCGTGGATCGCGTCACTGTGGGGCGAGATCAAGCGGTCGCTCGACGAGGCCGCAGTCGATCCCGACAGTGAGCTGCGGCGGCGCATCACGTTCAGCCTGTCACAGCTCGGCGTCCGTCTGCGCGACGACGCGGTGCTGCAGGCCAAGGTCGACAGGTGGGTGGCCTCGGCGGGCAGCTACCTCGTGTCGAACTATCGCGGCGAGGTGAGTTCGATGATCTCGTCCACGGTCGAACGGTGGGACGCCGAGTCGACGAGCCGACGCCTCGAGCTGCAGGTGGGCCGAGACCTCCAGTTCATCCGCATCAACGGCACGGTGGTCGGCGGTCTGGCCGGTCTCTTCATCCACCTCGCCACCGAAGTGCTCTGACCCGTTCCCGCACCGCAGCACCAGTTGCGGCACCAGCACGAATGATCCAGCCGAATCACGGGTGCAACGCTGTCGCCACGTGACGAGCAGTCGTCGATGCGACGTGGTCAGCTGGCGTCGCGGATCTCGCGCCGGAGTTCGTTGACCTCGTCACGCAGGCGAGCGGCGTACTCGAACTTCAGGTCGGCCGCCGCCTCGTGCATCTCCTCTTCGAGGGTGAGGATGAGCCGGTTGAGCTCCTCCTGCGGCAGCGTCTTCAACTCCTGCTTCACCTTGTCGCGCTCGCGGATGCGGCGCCTGTCCTTGCCCGGCACCGGGGCACCGTCGCCTCCCCCGCCACCGAGACCGAGCATCGACAGGATGTCGCCCACCGCCTTGCGGATCGTCTGCGGATCGATGCCGTGTTCGAGGTTGTACGCGATCTGACGCTCACGACGCCGCTGGGTCTCCTCGATCGCCCGGTGCATCGAGTCGGTGATCTTGTCGGCATACATGATCACCTGACCGTCGACGTTGCGGGCCGCTCGGCCCATCGTCTGGATCAGCGACGTCTCGCTGCGGAGGAACCCCTCCTTGTCGGCGTCGAGGATGCAGACGAGGCTCACCTCGGGCAGGTCGAGGCCCTCTCGCAACAGGTTGATGCCCACCAGCGCGTCGAACTCGCCGAGGCGCAGTCCGCGCAGGGTCTGGATGCGGGCGATGGTGTCGATGTTGCTGTGCAGGTACCGCACCCGCAGACCCTGCTCGAGCAGGTACTCGGTGAGATCCTCCGCCATCTTCTTGGTCAAGGTGGTGATGAGCACCCGGTCGCCCATCGCGATGCGCTTCTGCACATTGTCGATGAGGTCGTCGATCTGGCCCTTGGTGGGCTTCACGATCACCTCGGGGTCGACCAGACCGGTGGGGCGCACGATCTGCTCGACCACCTGCTGCGACATTCGCAGCTCGTACGCAGCGGGGGTGGCCGAGAGGAACACCACCTGGTTGATCCGCTCCATGATCTCTTCGAAACGCAGCGGCCGGTTGTCGCGCGCACTCGGCAGACGGAAGCCGTGCTCGACCAACTGGTCCTTGCGGCTGCGGTCACCCTCGTACTGGCCGTGCAGCTGGGGCACCGCCACATGGCTCTCGTCGATGACGACGAGGAAATCGTCGGCGAAGTAGTCGAGCAGGGTGAACGGCGGCTCGCCCGACTGACGACCATCGATGTGCATCGAGTAGTTCTCGATGCCGTTGCAGTAGCCGACCTCCTGGATCATCTCGAGGTCGTACTGGGTGCGCATCCGCAGGCGTTGCGCCTCGAGCAGCTTGCCGTTGGCCTCGAACCAGGCGAGCCGTTCCTGAAGCTCGGCCTCGATGCCGATGACCGCCTTGCGCATCCGTTCGTCGCCGGCGACGTAGTGCGTTGCCGGGAAAACCTGCGTGCGATTGAGCTCCTTGAGCTGCTCGCCGGTGAGCGGGTCGACGACCGTGAGCCGATCGACGGTGTCGCCGAACATCTCGATCCGCAGCACCGTCTCCTCGTACGACGGGTGCACTTCGATGGTGTCGCCGCGCACCCGGAACTTGCCACGCCCGAGGGTCATGTCGTTGCGATCGAACTGCAGGTCGACGAGGCGACGCAGGATGCTGCGCTGGTCGTAGTCGACACCCACACTGAGGTCGAGCAGCTGCCCCCGGTACTCCTCGGGGTTGCCCATGCCGTAGATGCAGCTGACCGACGCAACCACGATGGTGTCTCGACGAGTGAGCAGTCCAGCCGTGGCCGAGTGACGCAGACGATCGATCTCGTCGTTGATCGACGAGTCCTTCTCGATGTAGGTGTCACTCGACGCGATGTACGCCTCGGGTTGGTAGTAGTCGTAGTAGCTGACGAAGTACTCGACCCGGTTGTTCGGGAAGAACTCGCGCATCTCCTGCGCCAACTGGGCGGCGAGCGACTTGTTCGGCGCCAGGATCAGCGTCGGCTTCTGGACGTTCTCGATGGTCCACGCGATCGTGGCGCTCTTGCCCGACCCGGTGATGCCGAGCAATGTCTGGAACCGGTCGCCACGTTGGATGCCTTCGGTGAGCTGTGCGATGGCCTTGGGCTGATCGCCGGCGGGCTGGAACTCGGACACCACCTTGAACGGTTCTCCGGTGAGCACTGGCGCGGTCATGGGAGGATCCTACCGGACCCGGTTCGGGCACAGAACGCACGTTCGCCCGTCGGGATACGGTCGGACGGTCGGACGGTCGGACGGTCGGACGGAAATCGCAGCCATCGCCCTCCGCTCATCGGCAACAATCGAGCACATGCTGCGTCTGCCGATCGTCACCCCGCGCCTCCGGATCCGGATGATGCGCACGCGCGACGCCGCGGTGCTCGCCGGGTACCGCGGGCTCGACCACATCGCCCGCTACCAGGACTGGTCGATGCCGTACACGCTCGCCGATGCCGAGCGTGCGCTGCGCGCCCAGGACGACCTCGACGGACCGGTCACCGGCGAGTGGGTGCAGCTCGCGATCGAACACGGCGGCGTCGTGGTCGGCGACCTCGGGATCGGTCTGGTCGCCGGAGGCCACATCGGTTCGCTCGGATTCACTCTCGCACCGGAACACCACGGCAAGGGGTACGCCTCGGAATCGGCTGGGGCGTTGATCGACGCACTGTTCGCCACGGGTGACGTGCACCGCGTGATCGCACGTCTCGACCCCGACAACCACGCCTCGATGCGGCTGTTGGAACAACTCGGGTTCGTGCACGAGGGCACGGCCCGCATGGCCGAACTGATCCGGGGCGAGTGGCTCGACGACATGCGGCTCGGTCTGCTTCGCGACGAACGCGAGGCCTGGCTCGCACGGCCCACGTCGTGTGACGAAGTGCGGCTCGTGGAGGTCACGGCAGAGAACCTGAACGCCGTCTCCGCACTGCGGACCCACATCTTCCAACGCAGGTTCGTCGCGCCGATGGAACGCAATCTCGCCCAGGCGTTGGTGCCGGAGATCGTGAAGGACGGCGTGGCTGCCGTGCCGTGGTTCCGGGCGGTCGAGGCCGACGGCGAGATCGTCGGGTTCGTGATGTACGCCGATGTCTCGCCCGTCGAGCCGTACCCGTTCCTGTGGCGGTTCATGATCGACCGCACCCACCAGCGCCGAGGTGTCGGTGTCAAGGCGATCGCTGCGCTCGTCGATCACGTGCGCAGCCAGGGGCATCGGGTACTCGGCACGTCGTGGGTGGATGCGCCGGGCGGCCCCCGGCCGTTCTACGAGCGGCTCGGCTTCGTGCCCACCGGCGAGGTCGACGACGGCGAGATCGTGGCCCGCCTCGACCTCTGACCGATACCCGTGCGCCGTACCCGCATCCGGTGCGGGTCGGGCTCACGGGGCCTTGGGCTGAGGGGCAGGCATCGTCCAGTCAGGCGGGAGATGGGGAAGGGTCGTGAGGGCGGTCCACAGGGCATCCACCTGGGGCACGAGATCGTCGAGGCCGCCGCTGTTGTCGATCAGGTGCGTGGCGGTGGCCAACCGCTGCTCGCGTGTGGCCTGCTTCGCGATGCGGGCACGGGCGTCGTCCTCGGCGAACCCCCGACCCTGCACCAGCCGCTGCACCTGCACCTCGGGGTCGACGTCGACCACGATGACCGCCTGCAACCCCTCGCGAGGATTCTCCGTGAGCAACGGGATGTCCATCACCACCACGCGATCGGTGTCGCGCTCGGCCATCACCTGACGGTTCATCTCGGCGCCCACGGCGGGATGCACGATCTTGTTGAGGTCGCTCAGCGCTTCGGGGTCGGTGAACACAACCGCCGCCACCGCCGCACGATCGAGCGAGCCATCGTCGGCGATCACCTGTGGCCCGAAACGCTCGGCCATCTTCTCCAACACGGGCGAGCCCGGCCGCTGCACATCTCGCACGACGTGGTCGGCGTCGACCACCACTGCGCCACGCTCGGCCAGCATCGAGCTCACCGTCGATTTGCCCGACCCGATTCCGCCTGTCAGTCCTACGAGGATCACGGTCACTACTATGCACGCCGGTGAGCGACACGGACGATCTCCATTCCGTTGACCCCTCCGATCCGATCGACCGGCCGTCGCCCTCCGACATCAACTGGCCGCTGGTCGAACGCCGACGCCCCGGACGACGTGGAGGACCACCGGCCGGCGAGATCGAGGCCCGTTCCCCCGACGGTGTCGACGGTGCCGGGCGCCTGTCGATCACCGCACCGCTGTGGCCATTCCGCCTGCTCGCCCTCGCCGGCGCAGTGGCGCAGGGCCGCGACGACCTGTCGTGGGAGAACTGGCAGCTCTGGGGTGCGCTGCTGGTGGCCGGTGTGGCTGCGCTGGCGGCGATCGCCCGTCCGATCCCCCATCGCGACGACCATCGGGGCCGCCTGCGGATCGTGATCGAGTACTCGCTGTACACCGGGCTCGTGATGCTCACTGGCGCATGGGCGTCGCCGCTCGCACTGTGCCTCATCCCCACCGTGATGGTGGCCGGCTTCGCCGCCGGCAGCGTGTTCGCAGCGCAATTGATCTTCACCTCGCTGGTGGTCGTCACGGTGCAGTACGTGCCCGACGTCGGGTTCGAGACTGGTATCAAAGACGCGGCGATGTGGGCCGGTCTGCTCGGCGTGGTGGCCTTCACCACCGGCCTCTCCCAGCGCGCGGCGGTGGACGCTGCTCGACAGAAGGAGGCCGCGCTCCAGCGGGTGAACCGCCTGTCGGAGGCGAACTCGCTGCTGTTCGCACTGCAACGGGTGGCGCAGAGCATGCCGGCCTCGCTCGATCTCGACGACGTGATCGATTCGACGCTGTCGCGAGTGAACGCACTGGTGCCGTCCGATTCGCTGGCGCTGTACCTGTTCGACGACACCGACGGCCGCCTCGACCTGTTCAGGAACACGGGCGCATCGGCACAACCGCAGATCATGCTGTCGTCGGCTCCCTCGATGATCCGCGCCGCGATCGATGCACCGCGCACCGTCCGTGTCGCCGACCTGCCGGCCGGTACCGGCCTCTCACCCACCGCAAGAAGTGGCCTGTACGCTGCGCTGCGGGCCCGGGGCACGATGGTCGGCCTCCTCGCCGTCGAGTCGGAACGCACCGAGGGACTCACGCAGCAGCACACCGAGATCGTCCATGGCCTGGCGGAGCCGTTCGGCATCGCGATCGACAACAGCCGCCTGTTCCGACGCATCCGGTCGGCCACTGTCACCGAGGAACGCCGCCGGATCGCCCGCGATCTGCACGACCAGGTCGGCTCGTCGCTCGCGTTCTTGGGCTTCGAGGTCGATCGGGCCCAGGAACTCGCCGCCCGCGGGCATGCGATGGACGAGGTGCTCGTCGATCTGCGTCAGCAGGTGACCACCGTCGTGAACGACATCCGCGAAACGCTGCACGACCTACGCACCGATGTCACCGACCAGCGCGACCTGCCGGCCACACTGCGCGACCATCTGGCGCGAGTCGCTGATCGCCGTCAACTGCAGACCGAGGCAGAAGTCGACGCGCCAGTGCGACCGCCGCGCCAGGTGGAGCGCGAGCTGTGGCAGATCGCGCTCGAGGCGATCACCAACGTGGAACGTCATGCCCAGGCGACGACCGTGCGGGTCACGTACCTCTCCCATCCCGATCGGGTGTTCCTCCAGGTCAGCGACGATGGAATCGGTCTCAACAACGGGCCCCGACGTGCCGATAGATACGGCATGGTCGGCATGCGCGAACGAACCCACGGCATCGGCGCTTCGTTGCGCGTCGAACCCACACCCGGCGGTGGCACCACCATCACCGTCGAGCTCGACCCGAGCAAGGGGCGTTCGTGAAGCCGCCCACCGTGATGCTGGTCGACGATCACACGATGCTGCGTCAGGGGCTGCGGCGATCGCTCGAGACCGAGGGCATCCCCGTGATCGCTGAAGCATCGAACGGCGAGGAGGCCATCAAGCTGGCCCTCGCGACCAAGCCCGACGTGGTGCTGATGGATGTGTCGATGCCTCAGATCGACGGGATCGAGGCGACCCGACGTCTCGTCCAGGCCGACGCACGACAGCGAGTGGTGATCCTCACCATGCACATCGACCGCGAGGTGATCGAGCGGGCGATGAAGGCCGGCGCGGTCGGCTACATGACCAAGGATTCCACGGTGAAGGAGGTCGTGATGGCGGTGAAGCTGGCCGCCAACGGTGACCGCATCCTGTCGCCGCGACTGGCCGAAGTGATGCTGCAGGAGGCCAAGCGCCCCGATGAGCACGTGTCACTGCTGTCGCCACGCGAGGAGGAGCTGCTGCAGCACATCGCCGACGGTCTGGCGACCAGCGAGGTGGCCGAGACGATGTTCATCAGCCAGAAGACGGTGAAGAACCACCTCGCCAGCATCTACGACAAGCTCCAGGCGCGCGATCGTACCCAGGCCGTATTGATGGCCGTGAAGATGGGCATCGTCAAGCTCAGCTGAACCGGCCCTTCGCGAGACGGCGCGCCCGCACCCGGCATCCGAGGAGTCCGAGGAGTCCGACAGGTACGGGTGGACGGGGATGTGCTGGACTGCATCCGATCGGTCACAGGGGGTGACCGGCAGGGCGAAGGAGCCACACATGGACTTCACGGGCAAGACGGTGCTCATCACCGGCGCGTCGTACGGGCTGGGCGAGGGCTTCGCTCACGGGTTCGCAGCGGCAGGTGCCTCATTGGTCCTCACCGCTCGTTCGGGGGAACTGCTCGAGGGCGTCGCTGCTGTCTGCCGCGAGATGGGTTCGCCGAAGGTCACCGTGGTCACCGGTGACGTGTCGAACGAGGCCGATGTCATCCGGGTGGTCGAGACCGCGATTCGTGAGCACGGCAAGATCGACTCGCTCATCAACAACGCCGGCATCTCCGACCTGCGCGGCATGGCACCCGAGCGGTTCGACATGCAGACCTGGAACAACATCATGGCCGTCGACCTCAACGGTGTTTTCCTGTACCTGCGTGAGGTGGGCCGGCACATGCTCGAGACCGGCGGTGGTTCCATCGTCAACATCGCGTCGATCATGGGCACCGGCGCCAACGAGCTGAGTGTGATCGCCTACAACGCCGCCAAGGGGGCTGTACACAGCATCACCCAGCAGCTCGGCTGTGAATGGGCCGACCGTGGCGTGCGCGTGAACGCGGTGTCACCCGGCTTCATCATCACCGAGATGGTGCGACCGGCCCTCGAGGGGATGGGCATGGACAAATGGATCGCCAGCCGCACCCCGATGCGCCGCGTGGGTGAGCTGCAGGAGATCGTCGGGCCCGTGATGTTCCTGTGCTCCGATCACGCTGCCTACATCACCGGCCACGACCTGTTCGTCGACGGCGGCACGAACGCCTCGAACGGCACATACCAGATCCCCCCGATCCACCACGAGTGGAACGCCGACACCGCACCGAAGGTCGGCAAGGGCTACCCGGGCGTGGTCCCCCGTCCCGAGTGGTACGAGGTGATGGCCGGCGGTATCCCCGGTATCCACTACCCGCTGCCCGAGGCCTGATCGAGTACGGCCGAGCCTGATCGAGCACGAGGCCGCGATCCGGTCGTCCACAGGGCGACGTCCGGATCGCGGCCTCGTCGCGTTCCGCACAGGGTTGCGCACAGAGATCGGGGGTTCCGCACAGCGACCCCACAGGCAGTCGGCACTGACGTTCCACAACACCCCTCTGTCAAAGTGACCACATGTCGATGGTCCTCCCCACCCCGCCGCATCACACACGTCCAGCCGACATCCCCCGACGCATGCGTCGTGCCCGCCAGCACGGCGATGTGGTCGAGCAGGCAGACCGTCGCGCCCTCGAGCGGGCAGGGTGGCGTACCTTCCTGTCGTACCGCGAGAACCACGTGCGCGGGTGGGACGGCACCCTGCTCACCGTCACCCCGGTGTGGATGGCCGAAGCCGAGCGAGCCGATCGCGCCGCCTCTACCCGCTCGGTGGCGTTGGAGGTGAGCGGCACCACCATCGACGAGGCGTGGGCGCTGTTGCGGGCCAGGGCCGCCGACACCGACCGGCGGGCTGCCCAGGCCGCACGCCAACGTGCCCTGCGCCACCGGGCCGCTTGAGCCACCGCTCCGGCTCCATCAGGGCCCACGCACCCATTGGCGAGCCGTCCCGGACTCGGGCCACAACGACAGATGCCGACCGGCGAACCGGTCGGCATCTCTCAGTTCGATGTGATGTCGCGTGAGCGAGCGATCAGGCCTCGGGCTCCGGCTCGACCTCGGCGGTGACCTCGGGTGCGGCGACCATCTCGGGTGCGCCCTCCATCCCGGCCGGCGGCTCGCCCTCGGGGGCCTCGCCACCCTCGGAGTAGAACTCGGCCCAGGCAGCCTCGCGCTCGGCGTCGTCGGGACCGGCGGTCCAGTTGCCCTGCTCGTCGACGGCGAAGTGCTGGCGGTATTCCTCGGCAAGCTCGCCACCTTCGGCGGCCTGCTTGATCGACAGGCTGATGCGGCGACGGGCCAGATCGAGATCGATGATCTTGACCCACAGTTCCTCACCAGGGGTGACGACCTGCTCGGGCGAGTCGACGTGGTGCGCAGACATCTCCGAGATGTGCACGAGACCCTCGATGCCGTCGCCCACCTGCACGAAGCCACCGAACTGCACGAGCTTGGTGACACGGCCGTAGACCAACTGGCCGACCTCGTGGGTACCGGCGAACTCCTGCCACGGATCCTGCTGGGTGGCCTTGAGCGACAGGCTGATGCGCTCGCGATCGAAGTCGACATCGAGCACCTGCACGGTGACCGGGTCGCCGACGGCGACGACGGCACCCGGATGATCGACGTGCTTCCACGACAGCTCGCTGACGTGGATGAGGCCGTCCATACCGCCGAGATCGACGAACGCACCGAAGGAGACGACGCTCGACACCACACCCTGGCGGATCTCGCCGGGCTTGAGGTTGGTGAGGAAGCTGTCGCGGCTCTCCTTCTGGGTCTCTTCGAGGTATGCGCGACGGCTGAGCACCACATTGTTGCGGTTCTTGTCGAGCTCGATGATCTTCGCCTGCACCGTCTTGCCGACGTAAGGGGCCAGATCGCGCACCCGGCGAAGCTCGACGAGCGAGGCGGGCAGGAAGCCACGCAGACCGATGTCGACGATGAGACCACCCTTGACGACCTCGATCACCGGACCCTCGACCATGCCGTCGGCTTCCTTGATCTTCTCGATGGTGCCCCAGGCACGCTCGTACTGAGCGCGCTTCTTGGACAGCAGCAGCCGACCTTCCTTGTCCTCCTTGGTGAGGACCAGGGCCTCGATCTCCTCGCCGAGCGAGACGATCTCGTGCGGGTTGACATCGTTGCGGATGCTCAGCTCACGGGCGAGGATGACGCCTTCGCTCTTGTAGCCGATGTCGAGCAGCACCTCGTCACGGTCGATCTTCACCACGATGCCGTTGACGAGCTGGCCGTCTTCGACCTCGACCATCGTGCCGTCGATGGCATCGGCGAAGGACATGCCGAGGTCGTCGGCGATGATCTGGCGCGGGGTGTAATTGCCCTCGTCGTCGAAGGAGCCCATGGCTCCGGACGAGGTGGTGGTGGTGTCGGACAAGAGAGTGGTGCTTTCGAGAAGGTGTACAGGAGCGTCCGATCGAGCAGGACGTGTCCAGGGAATCTGGACTCGTCGAGGATACCAGCTCATGTGCGGGGTGTGCGCTCAGCGACCCGAACTGTCAGGCGCCCGAACTGTCAGGCGCCCGAACTGTCAGCAGGGTGGCCAGCGGTTCACCGCCTGGTCGCCAGCACCAGGAACTCCGCCGACTCCACCGTCGGCAGCCCGTCGCCGTACGCCCCCGGTTCGACGCTCGAGATCCGGTCGCAGGTGAGCCCGGCACTGCGGAGCAGCAGTCGCAGCTCACGCGGGGTGTAGCAGCCGGTCCACAGGTCGACCGACGCCGGCCGTCCCTGCTCGTCGCGCACCTCGGTGCGCTCGTGGTTCACACCGGTCGACGCGTCGAACACGGCCTCGTCGAAGTACTTCACCGCGAAGTACGCATTGAACGCCGACAGCGCCAGTCGCCCACCGGGCCGGAGGGCATGCGCCATCCCGGCGAGCACCACCTCGTCGTCGCCGTTCGCGGTCATCAAGCCGAACGCCCCTTGGCACAGGCAGACCACCGCGTCGAACGCTGCTTCGAAGCGGTCGTCGCACACCAACGATCGGGCGTCGAGCCGTTCGAAGGTCGCCCCGTCGGGCGCTCCGGCCGTCGCCAGGTCGACGAACCGCTGCGAGATGTCGATGCCGTGCACATCGACGCCCCGAATCGCCAGTTCGTACGCATGCCTGCCGGGACCGCACCCGACATCGAGCACGCGCTGCCCTGGCCGCAACTCGAGCGCCTCCATCAGGTGGTCGATCTCCTGGCGCGTACCTTTGGTGAACGAGTAACGGAGATACGCCCCGCCGAGGTGCTCGGCGATCGGCTCGAACCAGTGGTCGTGCACCGGGATCGGATCCGGGCCGGACCCTGGCGAGGCGCCGGCGTCGTCGTCGGCCACGCTCAGCTCTTGGCGGCGGCCCACGTGGTGCCCCACGCGACGTTCACCTCGAGCGGCACGTCGAGCTCGGCCGCTCCACGCATGATGTCGATCACCAGGGGGCCGACGCGATCGCGTTCGTCGTCGGGCACCTCGACGATCACCTCGTCGTGCACCTGCAGCACCACACGCGACGTCACGCGGGCATCCTCGAGCGCCGCGTCGATGCGCACCAGCGCGACCTTGAAGATGTCGGCGGCGAGGCCCTGGATACCTGCGTTCATCGCCTGCCGCTCCCCCGCCTGACGGATGCGGAAGTTCGGGTTCGACAGCTCGGGAATCGGCCGCCGGCGCCCGAACAGCGTCTCGGTGTAGCCACGCATCCGGGCCTCGTTCACCGTGCTCTCCATGTAGGCCTTCACGTTCGGAAAGGCCACGAAATACGCATCGAGGATCACCGACGCCTCGTCGGTGGGGATGCCGAGGCGCTGACCGAGACCGTAGGCCTCCATGCCGTAGGCGAGGCCGTAGCTCACCATCTTCGCCTTCGACCGCATCTCGACCGTGACATCGGCCGGCTCGACGCCGAACACTCGCGCCGCCGTCGCGTTGTGGATGTCGGTGCCACTACGGAACGCCTCGAGCAGACCCGGATCGCCGGCGAGGTGGGCGATGCAGCGCAGCTCGATCTGGTTGTAGTCGGCGACGAGCAGCTGGTGCCCGGGGGCGGGGACGAACGCCTTGCGGAACAGACGACCCTCGTCGCTGCGCACGGGGATGTTGTGCAGGTTCGGCTGGTCGCTGCTGAGCCGGCCGGTGCGCGCCACCGTCTGGTTGAACGTGGCATGGATGCGGCCGTCGGACGCCACTTCCTGGAGCAGCCCGGTGCCGTAGGTGCCGCGCAGCTTCTCGACCTCGCGGTACTGCAGCAACGGGTCGATGAACTCGGGCCATTGTTCGCGCAGCTTCTCGAGGGTGGCCGCATCGGTGCTGAACCCGGTCTTGGTCTTCTTGCCCGGGGCGAGACCGCGTTCGGTGTACAGGATGTCGCGCAGTTGGATCGGCGAGTTGATGTTGAACGGACGACCGACGATCGCCTGGAGCTCGGCGGTGAGACGTTCGCAGTCCGCCGTGAGTCGCTCGTTGAGCGCACTCAATTCGGCCACGTCGACGGCGATGCCGACGTGTTCCATCTTGGCGAGCACCCGCACGAGCGGGTTCTCGATCGTGTGGTAGAGCTCGACCATGCCCTGCTGTGTGAGCGCACTCTCGAGCGCGTCGGCGAGATGGCTGACGGCGAGTGCCTCGCTGCCGGTGCGTTCGCGTCCGTCGTCGGCACCGCCGAAGTCGAGCTGGCCCTTGCTGGACGGGTCGACCGACGCAGCGAGCTGATACTCGGTGTACTTCTCGAGGAGGTCACCGACCGCGTAGCGAGTCTCGGCCGGGTCGATCAGGTATGCGGCGATCGCGGTGTCGAGCTGCAGTCCGTCGACCAGATGTCCGGTGCCGAGCATCGATCGCATCAGCGCCTTCACGTGGTGACCACGCACACGGGCATGGCCGGCAACTGCGGTGAGCACGACCGCGTCGGAGACGAGCGCCTCGGGCACCCACACCACGTCTGCCGAGGTCGGGTCGACCACCACTGCGAGGCCGGTGAGCGCCGCGCGGCCCGGCTCGCCCGCCCAGGACGCAGCAAGGTCGAGTGTGGCGAGGCCGTCGATGATCGACGCTGCGTCCGCTGCGGACGCGGCCTCGCGCACTTCGGCGTGCAGCACCTCGGCCGTTGACGCCACCGGTGCCGAACCGGCGGCTCCGAGCGCCTCGTAGAGGCGCTCGTACAGCGACTTGAACTCGAGGAAGTCGAACAGGCGTCGCACTTCGGTCTGGTCGGGATCGACCGTCGACGTCGTGAGGTCGGGGTCGACCGGGGCATCACGACGCAGCACCATCATCTCGTGGTTGGAGCGCGCCTTGGCCTCGTTGTCGACCAGGTTCTGCCGCAGCTTCGGCGTCTGGCTGTCGACGTTGGCGAAGATGCCGTCGAGGCCGCCGTACGTGGTGATGAGCTTGGCCGCAGTCTTCTCGCCGACCCCTGGCACACCGGGCAGGTTGTCGCTGGGATCACCGCGTAGCGCTGCGTACTCGGGGTACTGCGTCGGGGTGACGCCGGTCCGTTCCTTGATGCCGGCTTCGTCGTAGAACGCGTAGTCGCTGACCCCGCGACGGTTGTAGAGCACCTTGATGTGAGGGTCGTGTACCAGCTGGTAACTGTCGCGATCGCCCGTGACGATGATGACGTCGTGGCCCTGCGCCTCGGCCTTGGTGGCGATGGTGGCGATGATGTCGTCGGCTTCCCACCCGGCGAGTTCGAAGACCTGGATGCGGAGCGCTTCGAGCACCTGGCGGACCAGGCCCATCTGCTGGCGGAGGATGTCGGGCGCTGCCTCGCGCTGGGCCTTGTACTCGGGATTGGCCTCGTGGCGGAACGTGGGTTCGGGCCGGTCGAAGGCCACCAGGATCGCGTCTGGCCGGTGGTCCTTCAGCAGGTTGATCAGCATCGAGGTGAACCCGAACACCGCGTTGGTGACCTGGCCGCTGGCGGTCGCCATGTCGGTGGGCAGCGCGAAGAACGCCCGATATGTGAGCGAGTTGCCGTCGAGGAGCAGGACCTTCATCGGCGTGCCGGTTTCGACGGAAGCGCCGGTCTGGACGCCCTGAGTGGTGGTCTCGGTCATGCCGTCAGGGCCGCAGCGTGCCGGCGATGATCCGGTCCGCGATGTCGCGCATGCGGCAGCGCTCGCTCATCGCAGTGCGCTGGATGTAGGTGAACGCGTCCTGTTCCTTGTAGCCGCACTCGTCCATCAGGACACCCTTGGCCCGGTCGACGAGCTTGCGCGATTCGAGCTGCTCACCGAGCGCATCGACCTCGCCGTCGAGGGTCTGCAGTTCGCGGAAGCGGCCGATGGCCACCTCGATCGCCGGGATGAGATCGTTCTTCTGGAACGGCTTCACCAGGTAGGCGAGCGCGCCGGCGTCGCGGGCTTCCTCGATGATCTCGCGCTGGCTGAACGCAGTGAGCATCAACACCGCGCAGATGCGCTCGGCGGCGATGGTGCGCGCAGCGGTGAGTCCGTCGACGCCCGGCATCTTGATGTCGAGGATCACCAGATCTGGACGGAGCTCGCGCACCAGCGCGATGGCCTGGTCGCCACGGCCGGCCTCGCCCACGACCTCGTACCCCTCTTCCTCGAGGGATTCCTTCAGGTCGAGCCGGATGATGGCTTCGTCTTCGGCGATCACCACGCGAATGGTCACGTATGGCGTCCTTTCACAACGGCGGTTCGAGCAAGGATGTCGGTCTGTCGGCATCTGTCGGGATGTGTCGGGACCTGCGCAGGTCCGTCAAGGACGTCGACACGACTCGACGGTCGTCCTCGTCGCCATTCAAGCAGGTGACTGCCCTCGATCGCGCCCGACACCGTTGGGCCGGGACGGCCCGGCCAGACGAGCACCAGGTCAGCGGGTGTTCATCCGGTCGAGCAGATCGTCCTGGCGCTGTTCGAGGTCGCAGATCTCGGCCACCATTCGCGTTCGATGCTTCGTCATCGCATCGGCGTGTTCGCGGGCCTCACGGGGCTCGCCCCCGAGCGGCCGTTCCGACACCAGCGCCCGCAACTCCGCATCGGAGGCATCGTCGGAGACGTACGGCAACTGCTCGTCGAGCACGCGCAACTCGTCGCGCAACGAGCGCAGCCGGGCGGCGTTCTTGCGGAGTTTGCGTTCGATCGACCACGACCCCATGACGGGCAGTGTACGGATTCGGAGTCACGCAGATCGGGAGGCGATCCAGCGTTGGCCTGTGCAGGCCTGCAACGATGAGGCGCGTGGACGAGTGGGGCATCACCGAGGGTTATCACGACGTGGCGGGGACGTGGCACCCGATCGACCCGGGTGTGTGTGACCGGATCCGGGCGTCGATGGGCGCCCCGCGGCCAGGACCTCCGCTGTGGTTCGTCGAACACGGCACCTCGCACCAGCTGTGGAACGAGTGCGAGCTCGTCGTCGAAGATGGCACGTCGTGGGGCCTGCGCCACGACCTGCCGACGGATGTGCCGATCGGCTATCACGACCTCCGCCCGCTCGACGGATCGCCCACGACCCGGTTGATCGTGCACCCGGCCAGCTGCCCCGAGCTGCCGATCGGCTGGGGTGTGGCCGCCCAGGTGTACGCCCTCTGGAGCGACCGCTCGTGGGGCATCGGTGATCTGCGCGACCTCCACGACCTGAGTGAGCGGGTGATCGGCGCCGGTGGCGTTGCAGTGCTGATGAGCCCGTTGCACCAGCCGGCCCCCTCGCTCCCGCAGGAACCGAGCCCGTACTACCCGAGCAGCCGCAGGGGCTGGAACCCGCTGCTGATCGGCATCGACGCACCGGTTCCCGACCGGTTGCGTTGCTCGCCGGACACGCTCATCGACCGTGACGACGTGTGGATCGCGAAGCGCTCCCTGCTCGAGTCCGAGTTCGATGCGGCCGACGACGGGTCGATCGAACCCACGGCCGTCTCCCGTTGGAACGCTCACTGCGACACCCTGCAGGACGACTGGCGCACCTGGCCGACCGACCCGGCCACCATCGCAGCGCTCGAGGCCGATCCCGAGTGGCAGCAGCGGGCCCGTTTCCACGAATGGCTGCAGCATCGAGTGGGGGCACAACTCGACGCCGTCGCCGCGACCGGCATCCGCCTGATCGGCGATCTCGCCGTCGGGTTCTCCCCGAACGGCGCCGACGCACACGAGTTCCGCGACCTGATCGCGCTCGACATGCGCATCGGCGCACCGCCCGACAAGTTCAACACCGCCGGCCAGGAGTGGGGTATCCCGCCGTTCGTGCCGTGGCGATTGCGAGCGGCCTGTTACGAACCGTTCATCCAGACGGTGCGGTCCGCCCTGCGAGGTGTGCACGCGCTACGGATGGACCACGTGATGGGCCTCTTCCGTCAGTACTGGGTGCCGACGGGAGGATCACCGCGCGACGGCGCGTATGTGCGGTTCCCTGCCGCAGAACTGCTCGCGATCATCTGCATCGAAGCCACTCGAGCCGGCGCGTTCGTGGTCGGCGAGGACCTCGGCACCGTCGAGGCCGAGGTGCGCGAGATGCTCGCCGCGCGCAACATCGCCGGCACCAAGGTGCTGTGGTTCGAGGAGGACCCGCCCAACGAGTGGCCCGAGGGGGCGCTCGCCACCGTGACCACCCACGACCTTCCCACGGTTGCTGGTGTGTGGCTGCGCGGAGAGACGGGCGATGC
>Ga0105047_10005344_pt1 | contig 22093 bp, 21 predicted proteins | sample MAT04_FD_78384 | JGI IMG/M metagenome (GOLD analysis project Ga0105047, IMG submission 78384) | Freshwater microbial communities from Lake Fryxell liftoff mats and glacier meltwater in Antarctica - MAT-04 (megahit assembly) | ecosystem: Environmental > Aquatic > Freshwater > Ice > Liftoff... | reverse complement strand
TGGCAGAATCTGCATTGAAAAAGAGGGAGGCGCACGAAGCCGGAACGAAAACTCCCAACTAAGCGCCCAACTGCCCGAATCCGTTCCAACCAGAACACATCGTAAGTAGTTGAAAAGGCTTGGCAGGAGTTGGGGGACTCGAACCCACGACCCTCGGTTTTGGAGACCGATGCTCTACCAACTGAGCTAAACTCCTACGCAGGCGGGGGGTACGGCAGACAAGCGGGGAAATCAAGGGCGATTTTTATACAATGCATGCGTCGTTGACAAAGGGCACGCGACTGGCGCTGCGTGCGTTTGACTTTGGCCCACCAACACGAAGCGCGGGTTGCATAATCGGCAAAGCGCGCGCGAGCAAAACATGCAATCACTGATCAATGATCTTCGACACCGCACCCGCATCACGCCACGCTCGATACGGCCCATCACCATCGTGCCACGGCCCAAGATCGAGAACACATCCTCGATCGGCATCAGGAACGGCTGGTCAATTGCCCGGGCCGGGGTCGGGATCCAGTCAGCGGCCGCCTGCATCAGCGTGCGCGGGGGAGGACGACATGGGCATAGAGACGGGCTGCGGCCATATATTCCACCTGTGCAGTCGTGATCGTCATCCCGCTCTTCCAAAGCGCCGTCGGTCTGGTCGCAGGCTTTACATCGCGAAAAACTTCGTGATCGCTGCCGTCAGTGTCGTCTTGCCGTGGTCAACGTGACGCATGGTCCCTATGTTGACGTGCGGTCTGTTGCGTTCAGACTCCGCCCTTGCCGCGCGTGGGTGCCCTTGCCTTGCAGAGGGCCGTGACGGGCTTTTGTACTCCAAGGGCGGGCGGTTATACCGGTCCCTTAGGAAAATCAAGCCTTAGGTGCTGATTCCTGGAGGCCAGTCGCATCCTCAGTAGCCACGGTCAGCATCAGGCGCTAATTGCTCGCCACTGGCGGCAGCGGCGTCGTGATCACGCCGCCATCGGTAAGAACTGGGACCGCTGGCGCCCCCGGCAAGACCGGAGCACCAGTCAGGGGCACCCCATCAACGGGCACTCCAGCAACGGGCACGCCATCGATGGGAGCTGCCGGGATCGGCGCCCCAGGAATCAGCACCGCCGGGACGGGTGTCACAACCGCTGCCGGGTCAATTCCGAACCAGGCGGGGTTCTGCAGCATCCAGCGTTCTATTTCCTTTACAGCGTTGCGCGCAAGCCTCTCCATCTGCTCTTCCTTCGTACGGGTCAGACCCGAGCCGAGCACCGCCGATTCCGCTGAAGTGCCCTCGAAGACCGTGAACCGCCTTGCTTCCTCGTTCAACTTGGCCTGCGCCGCGTCGTCCCAGAGCGTGACCGTCACCACCAGCGCCGACTTCGGCGAGGCGATCAGCGGGATTCCGGGCGGCGCCAGCGCAAAAGCATCGACCGCAATGCCGAAGTTGTAGAACTTTGCGCCCTGATAGCGGCCAAAGCGTTCATCCACCGCCTTCTTTATCGCGGTTTCCCACTCATCCACCGTCGCATTGCGCGAGATCGGCACTTTTTGCATGTTGTCAGCCACAACGATGTTCAGCCCAAGCTTGAAATCTCCCAACGGAGCCGGTGGCTCGTCCAGATCATTGGCGGCACACCCTGCCAGAACCGCAAGGCTGAGGGCGAATGCAGAAAGGGGGCGAAGGTGCATTTGAGGATCCTGTCATGGCCGCCAATACCGGTTGGCCCGGCGGCGATTGGCCTAGGAATAGCCGCTGCGACCAAGCGGCGCAACACTCGAAGCCCTGCAGCAGGCCGGTCATCAGACGCGGGTGGTACGTCCCTGCAGGCGACGGCGCTGACGCGATAAATTCTGCGGCCCGGGTTGATTCATTTGACAAGCAAAACTGACTTCCCTATTTCCTGACTGTTTTAGTAACCTTTCAGGATGGAGTCATGACCGATACACCCCGCCCCGTCCAACCCCGCCTTTGGCAGAACCTCGCAATGGCTTCGGCGGCCTTTGGCCTCGCGGCGATGCCTTCCCTTGCGCAGGGAGACTATCGGCCCCGTCGAACGCGGCCGACATGGGTGCCACGCTTTGGCTCGCCCAGACCGAAGGGGGCGAAGGCGGAGAGGCTGGCGCCGTGGCGGACCTGTCGGACGATGTGACCTATCTTGCGCGGTTATCCATCGTGGAAGGGCACATCGTCGCCTCCTTCGACCTTTATGCAAAAGGCATGGTGGATGAAGCAATTGGTCTGTCCTACCACCCGGAAGCTGAAATGATGGAAGACGTGCGGGCAGACATCGCAGCCCATGGCATGCCGGACGTAACCCCCGCCATGTCCGCCTTTTCCGGAACCCTGGAGCGTGGGGCAACTTTGGAGGAGGCGGCGGGCGCGCTTGCACACGTTCAAGCCGCGGTCGCCGCGGCTGCAGCCCCCGAGGCCGACAACAACCGCGCCCGCTACGACGCAATGATCGCTGTCATCCGGGCCGCTGCGAGCGAATACGCCAGCGCGACCGAGGAAGGCGTGGTCGGCGACATCATGGCCTACCACGAGGCGCATGCCTTCGTCGCCGTGGCCCGCGCCCTCGCACAGGGACTGGCCCAAACCCCGGAAACCAAAGCGGCGGCCGACAAGGCGCTGATCGCATTGCAAGGTGCCGACGAAGCGTTTGGCGACATGAACGCGGCTACGCTCGAAGCGCGTGACCCGGCCATCCTGCTCAGTGTCGCGGCGAGGGTCGAGCTTGTCGGCTCTGCGGTGCGCTGAAATGTTTGTCGTGCTGCAAGGGGTTGTTCCGCCCGGCGAGGTCGCATTGCTTGCCGAAGCCACCCGCCAGCTCGACTTCGATGATGGCCGCAAGACTGCAGGCCGCTATGCCCGCGAGGTCAAGGCGAACGATCAGGCCGCCCCCTCACCCGGGGGGGACGCAATTTTGGCCAGGGTAGACCGCGCGCTGAAAGAGCATGCGGTCTTTCGCTCGGCCGCGCGGCCAAGGGCGATCAGCCCGCTAATGCTATCGCGCTGCCGCGAAGGGCAGACCTACGGGCTGCATGTCGATGATGCGCTGATGGGGGGGCTGCGGACGGACCTTGCCTTCACGCTGTTTCTTGCCGATCCGGCCAGCTACGACGGCGGCGCGCTGATCATCGAGGACCCGCTGGAGGCGCGCGCCATCAAACTCGCGGCGGGGGACATGATCCTTTATCCAGCCACTACGCTGCACCAGGTCGAGCCTGTCAGCCGGGGTGAGAGACTTGCCGTTGTCGGCTGGGTGCAAAACATGATCCAGGAGGCGGAGCGTCGCGAGATGCTGTTCGATCTGGATCTCGCGGTCGAGGCGGTCTTTGCGCGGGATGGCAAGACGCCGCTTTTTGACCGGCTGGCCAAGACCCGGTCAAACCTTCTGCGAATGTGGGCCGAAATCTGAGGGCCAAAGCCGTCAGTTAAACCTGTTGTCGCGTGGAAAGCCGCGTGGGGCCATTTTACCTGCACTGGAGCGCGGGCCCCGCCATTCGGCAAGATCGGTCTCGGTTCTTGTGCGCCCGGCGGGATCTTTCCAGCTCAGTCCCTGTGCCACTGCAAATGTCGTTGCATCGCTAAGTCCGCCATCCTTGTACTTTTGCAACCGAACGCCCTTGCCCCGCGCCATCTCGGGCAGGTCGGTCAACAGGAAAACCAACAATTTGCGGTTGTCGCCGACCACGGCCACGGCATCGCCCTGAACGCGACGGCAAAGCGCCGTCTTGACCCCTTCGCGCACTGTCAGCACGGCCTTGCCGGCCCGCGTCTGGGCCAGCACCTCTTCCGAATGCACGACGAATCCGTCCCCGGCGGTAGAGGCGACAAGCAGCTTTTCCCCCGCGCGGAAGATGGCCAGATCAACGATCGCCGCTTCGTTGGGCAGGTCGATCATCAGGCGCACCGGCTCGCCCATGCCGCGCCCGCCGGGCAGGCTCGCGCCGAGCAGCGTGTAGAAACGCCCGTTGTCGGCCACCAGCAAGAGCTTGTCCGTCGTCTCGGCATGAAAACCGAAGCGCGGCCCGTCGCCGTCCTTGAACTTTTGTTCGGTGGCAAGGTCCGCATGCCCCTTCAGCGCCCGGATCCAGCCCAAGCGGGAACAAATGACAGTGATCGGCTCGCGCTCGATCATCGCCTCCATCGGCACCTCGGCAGCCTCGGTCGCATCGGCAAAGGCGGTGCGGCGGCGGCCGAGAACGGCCGCTGCGCCAAACTGCTTGCGGATCGCCTCCAGCTCGGTGCCGATCTGCGTCCACTGCCGTGCGTCGCTTTCCAGAAGGTCAACTAACCCCACGCGTTCCAGCGTCAGGTCGTCCCGCTCCCGGATCAGCTCCATCTCTTCCAGCCGCCTGAGCGAGCGCAGCCGCATGTTCAAAATCGCCTCGGCCTGCAGGTCGCTCAGCTCACCTTCGCCCGGCAGCGGGGGGATGTAGTCCTTTTCCGACATCGCCCGAATGTGCGATTTCGACCAATCCTCGGCCATAAGAGCGGCTTTGGGGTCGTCATCGTATCGGATAATGTCAATTACCCGGTCCAGGTTCAGAAAGGTGACGATGAAGCCTTCGAGGATCTCAAGCCGGTGGTCGATCTTTTCGATCCGGTGTTTCGACCGGCGGCGCAGCACCTCGCGCCGGTGGTCAAGAAAGGCGCGCAGCACCTCCTTCAGCGAACAAACCTTCGGTACGCGCCCGTCGATCAGCACGTTCATGTTCAGCGAAAACCGCGATTCAAGATCGGTGCTGCGGAACAGTGCACCCATCAGCATCTCCGGCTCCACCGTCCGGGCGCGCGGCTCCAGCACGATGCGCACGTCATCGGCGGATTCGTCGCGCACATCGGCCAGAAGGGGCACCTTCTTGGTCTGGATCACCTCGGCCAGCTTTTCGATCAGCTTGGATTTCTGCACCTGATAGGGGATCTCGGTCACCACGATCTGCCAGGTACCGCGCCCCAGATCCTCCACCGCCCATTTTGCCCGCGTACGGAATGACCCACGCCCGGTGGCATAGGCCTCAAGGATATTCTCGCGCGGCTCCACGATCACGCCGCCGGTCGGAAAATCCGGGCCGGGGATCAGAGCCACGAGGTCGGCCACCGAGATGTCCGGGTCGCGGATCATCGCGTGGCACGCCTGCACCAGCTCATCGAGGTTATGCGGCGGAATGTTGGTCGCCATGCCGACCGCGATCCCCGAGGACCCGTTCGCCAAGAGGTTTGGAAAAGCCCCGGGCATGACAACCGGTTCTTCCAGCGTACCGTCATAGTTCGGGCGGAAATCGACCGCGTTTTCGGCCAGACCTTCCATCAGAGTCTCGGCAATCGCCGTCAGGCGCGCCTCGGTATAGCGCGAGGCGGCAGGGTTATCGCCGTCGATGTTGCCGAAGTTGCCCTGACCGTCCACCAGCGGGTAGCGGACGTTGAAATCCTGCGCGAGCCGCGCCATCGCGTCATAAATGGCGACATCGCCATGCGGGTGATAGTTGCCCATCACATCGCCCGAGATCTTGGCGGATTTGCGGAATCCTCCGGTCGCGGTCAGCCGCAACTCGCGCATCGCATAAAGGATGCGGCGGTGAACCGGCTTCAGCCCGTCGCGGGCATCCGGCAGGGCGCGGTGCATGATGGTGGACAACGCATAGGTCAGATACCGTTCACCGATGGCGCGGGAAAGCGGCTCAGCCGTGGTCAACGGCTCCATCTTGGGGTCGTCAGCGTCTGTCGACATGGATGTTGTGTACGGCGGTCCGGCGGATCGGTCCAGATGGAAAAAGCAGGCAGGCGTCGGTTTCGGGCCGGCCGGTCAGTTGCGGGAATTCGCGGGCCGATTTGTCCTCAGGAAAGCGCGCAAGGTGTGCTAAGCCCCTCATGGCAGACAAGATTCGGGACTATAGGGTATGTGGCGGCTGACGCTTATTTTATGTGCGTGCATGTTTCTTGCGCTTTTGATCGGCGGCGGGGACCGCGGCCAACTGCGCCCGGGGCTTGCAGCCGCTGAGGCTGAGCGGCGGGCGAACCCGAACGCCGTGGCGCCGGTGGTCGAGGCAGCACCCGTTCTGGTCACTGCCGAAGAACGCGCGCCCGTCGCCGCTGCGGCACCGCTGCCTTTGCCCGCACCTGCGCCTGCACCCAATCCGCAGCCCGTCCCGACAGTTACTGCCGCAGCACCACGCCCGGTCTTTACCCTTTCTGCCGTCACTCCCGAGGTGGAGCCGGTGATAAACGTCGTGGCAGAACCGGAAGTGGGTGCCGTTGATCCGTTTGCGGAACTGCCTCTGGAACCGACTGAGACACCATCTGCAGACAGCGGCCAAATCCTTTATGTGAATGCAGAGTCGGTTAACGTACGGCAGGACCCCTCCACCAATGCCCCCGTCCTCGGCCGCCTTGCCCGGGGCGAGCCTGCTTCGGTGATGTGGGAAGAGGGCGCCGACTGGCTGAGGATCGAAGCGATGAATTCCGACCTCGAAGGCTATATTGCCCGCCGTTTGCTGTCGCCCCAGCAGCCCTGAACGTCGCGGGCAGTTCCCTTCGCGGTGCAGGCACGCTATCCGAAGGAAGCGCTATCACAGTCAGGGTTCCCATGCGTTCCGTCCTTATCACCGGCTGTTCTTCGGGCATCGGCCTTGACGCGGCCCGGGCGTTGCGCGTACGCGGCTGGCAGGTCTTTGCCACCTGCCGCAACGCCGAGGACTGCGCCCGTCTCAGGGCTGAAGGTCTGGAAAGCTTCCCGCTCGACTACGCCGATGAGGCGAGCATTTCTGCCGCCGTCGCAGAGGTCGCGCAGCGCACCGGAGGGCGGCTCGATGCCCTGTTCAATAACGGCGCCCATGCCTGCCCGGGCGCCGTAGAAGATATCCCACGCGATGCCTTGCGCGCGATCTTCGAGGTCAACCTCTTTGGCTACCACGACCTGACGCGCCGGGTGATCCCGATGATGCGGGGCCAGGGGGGCGGGCGGATCATCAACTGCTCATCCGTCCTCGGGCTGGTCGGCGCGCGGTGGCGCGGTGCTTATGTCGCCACAAAATTCGCGATGGAAGGGCTGACCGACGTGCTGCGGATGGAAATGCAGGGCACGGGCATCGAGGTGATCCTGATCGAGCCCGGCCCCATCACCACGAAAATCCGTCAGAACGCCATCCCGCATTTCGAACGCTGGATCGACTGGCAGGCCTCGGCCCGGGCGGGGGAATACGCAGCACTGCGTAAGCGGCTCTACGAGGATCGCGGGCCGGACCGCTTCGAGTTGCCCGCCTCTGCCGTCACGGCCAAGCTGATCCGCGCGCTGGAGGACCCCCGCCCCCGTGCGCGGTACTTCGTGACCACGCCCACCTACCTCGCCGACTTCGCCCGCCGTCTGCTGCCCACCCGCCTTCTGGACCGGATCACTGCGGGCAGCTGACAATTCCGCTTCGCTTTTTAAGCAAGCCCGCCTAGATGAGCACGAACCAAGGGAGAGCTCATGATCAACGACCCGCTTTTCATTGTCGCGGCCACCGCCTGCCTGGGCGTGCTCGTGATCCTTGCCATTGGCATCGGAAGCTTCGGCAAGGGGGGCGATTTCAACCGCAAGAACTCCAACAAGCTGATGCGGTACCGCATTTATGCGCAGGGGCTGGCGGTTCTGCTCATCATGGGCTTCGTCTGGCTGCGTGGAACCGGGGGAGGAAACTGATGGTCGTTCTGTCGAAAATCTACACCAAGACTGGCGATGCCGGGGAAACCGCGCTTGGTAACGGCGCGCGGGTGGCCAAGCATTCGATCCGGGTTGCCGCATATGGCACAGTCGATGAGACGAACGCGACCGTGGGCCTTGCCCGACAACACGCACAGGGCGGGATGGATGCGGCACTGGAGCGCATCTCGAATGATCTGTTCGATCTGGGCGCTGACCTTTGCACCCCCGATCGCCATCTGGATGCCACCCGCGAGTACCCGGCCCTGCGCATGATCGAGCCACAGGTCTTGCGGCTGGAAGCGGAAATCGACGTGATGAACACCAAACTCACGCCCTTGCGCAGCTTCATTCTGCCGGGCGGGTCCGCCCTTGCAGCCCATCTGCACCTCTGCCGCACGGTCTGCCGACGTGCCGAACGGCTTGTGGTGGAAACAGCGACGATGGAGGATGTAAACCCGGATGCCGTGAGGTACCTCAACCGTTTGTCTGACTGGTTCTTCGTCGCAGGCCGCATCGCAAACAACGACGGCAAGGATGATGTGCTCTGGGTCCCCGGCCTCACGCGCTGAGCGCCGCGACCGCGACGTCGAGACGCGACGGCCGGTCGGTTTTGGTCTGTTGTCGCCTTCCTGAAACGGTTAGTAGCAACGCAAGAGAGATTGCACGCCCTATTCGGGGCGACGGATAAGGAGATTTCAGCCAATGAAGGTGCTGGTGCCTGTCAAACGAGTGATCGACTATAACGTCAAAGTTCGCGTGAAGGCGGACGGATCGGGCGTTGATCTGGCCAACGTGAAGATGTCGATGAACCCCTTCGATGAGATCGCCGTCGAAGAGGCAATCCGGCTTAAGGAAAAAGGCATTGCGACCGAGGTCGTCGTCGTCTCCATCGGGGTGAAACAATCGCAGGAAACGTTGCGCAACGCCCTCGCGATGGGCGCGGATCGCGCGATACTGATAGAGGCGACCGCCGATGTGCATGTGGACATCGAGCCGCTCGCCGTGGCCAAACTGCTGGCAGCGGTGGTGAAGGATGAGGCCCCGGGTCTGGTTCTGTGCGGCAAGCAAGCCATCGACAATGACATGAACGCGACGGGCCAGATGCTCTCGGCGCTGCTTGGCTGGTCGCAGGGCACGTTCATCTCGGAACTGGCCGTTGCGGACGGCACGGCAACGGTCACGCGCGAAGTGGACGGTGGCTTGCAGAGCATCGCGGTCAAGCTGCCTGCCGTGCTGACGGTGGATTTGCGGCTGAACGAGCCGCGCTATGCCTCGCTGCCCAATATCATGAAGGCCAAGGCCAAGCCTCTGGCACTGAAGACCCCTGCCGATTACGGCGTGGACGTCTCCCCCCGCCTGACTGTGCTTAAGACGGTGGAACCTACAGGCCGCAAGGCCGGGGTCAAGGTCGGCTCGGTGGCCGAACTGATTGCGAAACTGAGAGACGAAGCGGGAGTGATCTGATGGCCGTTCTTCTTCTTGCCGATGTGAACGAAGGCGCGCTTGCGACCGATCAGGTGGCCAAGGCGATGGCTGCCGTGACCTCTTTGGGTGAGGTGCACGTTCTGGTCGCAGGCCAGGGCGGCGATGCCGCCGCGGCCGAGGCGGCGACCCTGCAGGGTGTGTCGAAAGTGCTGTTCGCGGGCGATCACGTCTATTGCCATGGAATGGCAGAGCCGACATCCGCGCTGATCGTCTCGCTTGCGGGCGGCTACAGCCACATTGCGGCACCCTCCGGCGCTTTTTCCAAATCGGTGCTGCCGCGCGTTGCGGCACTTCTGGACGTGATGGTGATCTCGGAGGTGATGACGGTGATCGACGCCGATACCTTCGAACGCCCGATCTATGCCGGCAACGCAATCCAGACGGTGAAATCCGTCGATGCGACCAAGGTCATGACAATCCGGACTGCAGGCTTTACCGCTGTCGGTACGGGAGGCTCGGCGCCGGTCGAGGCGTTGGCCACCAGTGCGGACGGCAGCCTGTCGAGCTGGGTCGAGGACCGTGTTGCGGCCTCTGACCGCCCCGAACTGACCTCGGCGGGCATCGTCGTATCGGGCGGGCGTGGCGTGGGCAGCCAGGCTGATTTCGCGATGATTGAGAAGCTCGCGGACAAGCTGGGCGCAGCAGTTGGTGCCAGCCGCGCGGCAGTGGACTCGGGCTATGCGCCGAATGACTGGCAGGTCGGCCAGACCGGCAAGGTCGTGGCCCCCACGCTTTACGTCGCCGTCGGCATTTCGGGCGCGATCCAACATCTGGCGGGGATGAAGGACTCCAAGGTCATTGTCGCCATCAACAAGGACGAAGAGGCGCCGATCTTTCAGGTGGCTGATTACGGTTTGGTAGCCGACCTTTTCACCGCAGTGCCGGAGATGATCGAAAAGCTGTAAGCCCGCGGACTCAGGCCATAAGGGGCGCCCCACGGCGCCCCTTTTTCGTTTCAGATCAGCATATTCACTACCGGCAGCAGCGCGCGGACCACGTCGCGGTGGAACGCAGGCCCAGGCATTTCCCGCGCCGCCTGCGCCTCGGTCGGCGCAAAAGCCATGCCACGCATCCCCTCCGCCCGTGCAGCGGGAGAGACGACACATTCCACATAGGCTGAGGCATAGGATTTCAGCTCCGAGATCATCTCGGCATCCACCAGGATCGGGTCCTGATGCAGATCGGTTCTTGCTCCCGGTTTTGGCGGTGCGCGGCCCGCCATCCAGACGACCACCTTGTGCGTGGCCGCCCTTTCCATCACTTTCTGCATCCGCCGCACCCAAGACGCGCGCAACTCCTCTGCCACGATCTCGAACCGGTTGGCATCGATGGCCTGGAGGGTCTGCAACATGTGGCGCGTAAAGTGGAACTCGGTGAAATCCACCTCCTGGAACATCGCACGCAGCAGCGGTGAGGCCGACAGGAACCGGTCATTGCGGCGCGGATGCACCCCGTAGTAGCGGTTCGACAGGTTTTGCGCCCCCATCACTTGGATCACCGCCACTTGCGCGCGGGACGCTATCTCCAGAATGGAGGGGTCTTGGAGAAAGGCATCCGGGCCTGCGTTCACGCAGCCCAGATTGAGGACCGGCATTTCCAGCTCATATTCCAGCAAGGTCGGATACGGCTCCCGCACGAATTTGCCATAAGTCTCCGTCCCGCCAAGCGTTGCGCAGAATACCCCCGCAGGCGACCGTTGCGGCCCCCGGAAGACGAGCTTTGACATGCCATAGCGGCATGGCGAATAGTCCAGCGCCCCGTCACCGGGATGCACATATGCCATCACACCCACCCAAAGATAATTTCACACCCAACGCCAGACTGACCGAATCACCTTTCCAAAACCCTAAAGCAGGCATTTGAACCGAAGTTGCAGGACCTACCCTTGCACCTCCCCCCGCGCAGCGGATAACCTCTGCGCCAAAGAGATCGGAGGCAGTTCATGGAGATCCGCAAGGTCGGCATCGTGGGTGCGGGGCAGATGGGCAGCGGAATTGCCCATGTCTTTGCGCTCGCAGGTTACGATGTCCTGCTGACCGACATCAGCAGCGACGCCCTGGTCAAAGGCCTGGCCACCATTGACCGCAACATCGAACGTCAGGTCGCCCGTGGCAAGACCTCGGCCGAGGCCAAGGGCAGCGCCATGGCCCGCATCGCCACCACGCTGAAACTGGCCGATCTGGGGGCCTGCGATCTGATCATCGAGGCAGCGACCGAACGCGAGACGGTCAAGCAGGCGATCTTCGAGGATCTGCTTCCGCATCTGCAACCGCATACGATCCTGACCTCAAACACTTCGTCCATCTCGATCACGCGGCTCGCCTCGCGGACCGACAGGCCGGAAAAATTCATGGGCTTCCACTTCATGAACCCGGTTCCGGTGATGCAACTGGTAGAGCTGATCCGCGGCATTGCCACCGACAAACCCACCTATGACACTTTGCACGAACTGGTCCTGCGCCTCGGCAAGACCGCAGCCAGCGCCGAGGATTTTCCCGCCTTCATCGTCAACCGCATCCTGATGCCGATGATAAACGAGGCGGTCTACACGCTTTACGAAGGGGTGGGTTCCGTGAAATCGATCGACGAAAGCCTAAAGCTGGGGGCCAACCACCCGATGGGCCCGCTGGAACTGGCCGATTTCATCGGACTGGACACGTGCCTCTCCATCATGAACGTGCTACACGATGGGCTGGCCGACACCAAGTACCGTCCCTGCCCCCTGCTGACAAAATATGTCGAAGCAGGCTGGCTGGGCCGCAAGACCCAACGCGGTTTTTACGATTATCGCGGCGAGACTCCGGTTCCGACACGCTGAATGAGGCCAAAGGTCACCAGTTTCGCGGATATCTTGAAGACTAGGTTTTCCGGTTCCAGTGCCGACATTGGCTGCAGGCGCCTATGCCTTTATGCTTGCCGTCCCAGGCTCAGTGTGTGCTCCCGCAGCCAGGCCAGGAAGCCACGGGGGTTTCCCTCCCACTTCTTCAGTTCAGTCGCAGGGATGGGCGTGCCGATATGGGGCCGCTGCGGACGGAACAACGCCTTCTTTATCTCATATAGCAGCAAGCCCTGCCGCACGGTCGCCGAGACCAGATTGGCGATCTGATAAGCGCGAGTATTTCGCCCGGTAAACCGAACTGGCAGGATCGTCGCCCCCGAGCGATGGATCATCTTGTGGGTAAAGAGGTTCCATTCCGCCTCGATCGCCTCGCCGAACCACGTCTCCGAACTGGCCACCTTGCCCGCCGGGAACAGGATGATAACACCGCCATCTTCCAGGTGCTGCATGGTTTTCTGCCGCATCTCCAGCCCCAGCTCGCGCGCGTTGTCCTCATGCGGGAACGGAACCGGGATCATGAATTCTGCCACTTCGGGAATGCCCGTCAGCAGCGAACGGGTCAGGATCCGGAAATCTGACCTCACCCGGTTCACCATTTCTGCGAGAATCATCCCGTCAACCAGCCCATGCGGGTGATTTGCGACCACAACCAAAGGCCCCGTCTTGGGGATCAGCGCGATTTCCTCGGGCGGCGTGTCAATGCGAATACCCATATGGCGGATGGCTTTGGGCCAGAAGGGCGAGCCATGCGGAGAGCCCGAACGTTCGAACTGACGGATCAGATGCAAAAGCTGCAGCTTCGCTGTCAGCCATTCGATCACGCGGATCGAGCCTGCCTTGAACGGATTCTTGAACGTCCCCGCGTAAGACAGCCTGCGCATGTCATACGGTTTTTCGGCGCGGTCTGTGGGCGCAAGCGTTGGGGTGGTCCCGATGTGCGACTGCTCTGTCACGAAACCTCAGCCTTCAGCTCGTATGCTCAGTAATCTTCGCCAAACCGACTGGCGACCAAGGCCGCCAGTGCCTCGGCCAAGGCCTCATCCGCCGGACCGGTCGTTTCTACATCAATAGATGTTCCGCGCGAGGCTGCCAACATCAAAAGACCCATGATAGAATCGCCCGACACATTCATGCCGTCTTTTGACACCTCTGCCGATGCGTCATGTGCCTCCACCACCTCGACAAAGCGGGCCGAGGCGCGGGCATGCAGACCTTTTTCATTCACGATCTTCAGCGTCTTGCGGGCCACGACTTCAGGCTCCTCCACCAAGATCAAGACTATTTATGTATTTCCGCCCGGCGTCCAGCGCGCCCGCAACGGCATCCCCCACTGCCAGGTCACGGGACTTTGCAAGCTTGATCAGCATCGGCAGATTCGCGCCATAGAGGATTCGCCGCCCCCGCCCCGCACAGGCCAGAAGCGACAGGTTCGACGGCGACCCGCCAAACATGTCCGTAACCACAACAACTCCGTTCCCGGTATCCACATCATCCGCGGCCCTGCAGATCTCGGCCTGCTTGGCCGCGCGGTCGTGCTGATCTTCAATGGCAATGGCGCGCACGCCTTCTTGCTTGCCAACAACATGCTCGACGGCCGCAAGATATTCCCGTGCCAATCCGCCATGCGCAACAATCACGATTCCGATCACGCGCGCTCTGCCTTGTCTGCAACCACAGTCGGCCCCTCAGTTGCTTGGGCCGTCACCCGACGCTCCAGTTCACGATGACGTTGTGACACTGGCCAACCGGCTTCCGCGAGAGCCTTGGCCATCAGTTCCGCAACAGCAACCGACCGGTGTTGTCCGCCCGTACAGCCAAAGCCGATCGTAAGATGAGCCTTGCCCTCCTCCAGGTTTGCCGGCAACAGAAGCAGCAGAAGCGATTGCAACTTTTGGAAGAATTCGCCGAACCGCGGGTCGCGCTGCACGTGCTCCACCACCGCAGGGTCACGCCCGTCCAGAGCGCGCAGCCCCGCGTCCCAGTAGGGATTGGACAAAAAGCGGCAGTCGAACACCATGTCCATTCCGCGCGGCAACCCGCGTTTGTAGCTGAAAGATTGCAAGGACACGGCCAGCCGGTCGGCCTGCGATGCCTCGAACCAGCGTGCGACCTCGGCCTTCAGATCATGCGGCGAGGCTTCGGTGGTGTCGATCAGATGATCGGCGCGAACCCGGATCGGGGCGAGCAGATCGAGCTCGCGCTCGATCCCCAGAGCAGGGGTTTCGGCCGGGGACAAAGGATGGCGGCGCCGGGTTTCCGAAAAGCGACGGATCAGTTCAGCAGGCGCGCAATCAAGATAAAGCACTTGCAGCCATACCCTCGGGTCACGCGTCAACGTGTCGATCAACTCGATCAGGGCTGTGACGTTGAAGTCACGGTTGCGCACATCGAGGCCGAGCGCGATGGGACGTCCGAGTGGCGCGCCTTCAATCAGCCGCGGGACCAGGGATAAGGGGATGTTGTCGATTGCTTCATAGCCCAGATCCTCCAGAATGCCGATCGCTGTTGACCGCCCTGCCCCTGAAGGGCCGGTCACCAGAACGAGCCGATGCTCCTGAACCAGTTCCGCCGTCATCTGCCTTGCATCATCCCTTTCGTCCTTGTGAAAGATAGAGCCAAACTGCTGCAGGAAAATGGTCATTTTGCGACTGCAGCACAAGGTTGAGTGACTGCCCCATTATCTGAATTTGGCGAAAGGGCGGCAGACGCTCGCTTTCCTCCCGGTCAAGGTCGACCACCAGAACGATTTCGGCCTCGGCACAGTTGGGAACCGAGAGAAGCCCCACGCCACGCGCCTCGATCATCCCGGTGAGCGTCGCTGAGCAGTGCGCAAAGACCCGCCCGCCATTCAGGCGCAGCTCGGTCCGGTCATCGGCCACAAGTTCGGCGCCAAAGGCGATCAGTTGCAGCGCTAGGCTTGATTTCCCTCGTCCCGACGCGCCCAGAATCAGCAGTCCGCGCCCGTTGCGGGCCACGCATGTGGCATGAACCGTCTCGCCCGGCTCGGGACCGGGCATCAGACCGGCAAACCGACCACGAACCGCGCTCCGAGCGGTTCAGACGTCGGGTCGGCATCGGTCGGACGAATGTTCTCAGCCCAGATCACACCGCCATGCGCCTCGACGATCTGCTTGGAGATCGCAAGGCCTAGGCCTGAATGATTGCCGAAATCACTGGAGGGGCGTTCGGAATAGAACCGCTTGAACACCTTCGCCAGCGCCTGCTCGGGGATGCCTGGCCCGGTATCCTCCACCACCACCAACACCCGGCTTTCGCGGCGCCGGGCCCAGACACGGACAGCATCACCATCCTCGCAAAAGGAAATCGCGTTGGTGATAAGGTTGACGAACACCTGTGCCAGACGCCCTTCTAGCCCGCGCACCACGATGGATTCTGGTGGCAAATCTACGATGAAATCCACGCCCTTTTCGTTCGCTTGCTTACCAAGATACTGGCCAAGGTTCGACAGGGTCTTGAGAAGGTTGAATTCCTCCTCCTCCTCCTTGACCAGTTCGCTGTCCAGCCGTGAGGCGTTCGAGATATCGCTGACCAGCCGGTCCAGCCGCCTCACATCATGCTCGATCACATCGAGGAGCTTTTCCCGATGCTCTTCTTTCTTGACGAAGCGCAAAGAGCCCACGGCGGAGCGCAGTGAGGCGAGAGGGTTCTTGATTTCATGCGCCACGTCGGCGGCAAACTGTTCGTTCGCGTCGATCCGATCGTAAAGGGCTGCAACCATGCCGCGCATTGCAACAGAAAGGCGGCCGATTTCATCGGGGCGGGCGGCAAGGTCGGGAATGCGCACGCGTCCTGGTGCCATCTTGCGCGCGTCACGGTCGCGACCAAGCTCAGCCGCAGCGGCAAGATCCGAGAGCGGGTTGGCGATGGTAGACGCCAAGAGCAGGCTCAGGCCGATTGAGACCAGCAGTGCCAGCACGAACATCTGCAACACCTGCTCGCGTTCGAACCGCACCAGCCGTTCAAGCTCCCCCTCGGCCGTGGTCAAAGCCACAACCCCCATCACTTCTCCGGCTTTCCAGATCGGTGCTGCGGCGGAAAACAACTCGCTGCCATTTGGCTCGCGTCCGGAAATAGTGGAGGTCTTGCCGACCAGCGCCGGCTCAAAAATGCTGCGTGCCACGTTTTCGGGATCGAGTTGGGTCCCCTCTTGCGTTGTGCCGCGCAGCATGCCCGAAACACCTTCCCATACGCTGTTGAGAAAGTCTGTGATGAGGGTTGAACGTTCTTCGGTCAGGCCGGGCACAGGCGTATCGGCCCGGCCACGGCCGGTGGCCAAGAGCCCGCCTGAACGATCGAAAACAAAAATTTCTGCCCCGGTACCGACCGCGAGGTCAGCGATCAGCGGTTCGATCAAAGCACGCTCGACGGGTTTACCGAGGGGGGTTTGCGCTTCGATCAGGTCAGCAACCAGCTGCACTTCCCGCAACAACCCCTGTTCACGCTGAAGGACGAGGCTGTCGCGGAAAGGGTTCAAGAACAGCACCCCACCCACCAGCACGACCAGCGCAAGGAGGTTGAAGATGATAATCTTTCGCGCAAGCGGCGAGCGGTTCAGCGAGACGATGCGCGACCGGCGACGTTCCCGCTTCAGCGCCGTCTCGAACTGCGGGTCGGGCGAGACCCAATCTTCGCCCAGAAGGACATCCGCCCCTTTCTCGGGACGGACGACTTCAGGTTCAAGACGCGGCGTTGCTGTCATTCTTCGTTGTAGCGATAGCCGATGCCGTAAAGCGTTTCGATGGCCGAGAAGTCATTGTCCACCGATCGCATCTTCTTGCGTAACCGCTTGATATGGCTGTCAATTGTGCGGTCGTCGACATAGACTTGATCATCATAAGCCACATCCATCAGCTGGTCGCGCGACTTCACGAACCCGGGTCGCTGCGCCAGAGCCTGCAAAAGCAGGAATTCGGTCACGGTCAGGGACACGTCCTGGCCCTTCCAGACAACCGAATGGCGAAGCGGGTCCATGACGAGGCTGCCCCGTTCCATCAGCTTGGTCTCTTCGGTGGTCGCAACCTCCCCGGTCGCAATCGCTTCCTGGCGGCGCAGCAAGGCGCGGATGCGTTCGACCAGCAGGCGCTGCGAGAAGGGCTTCTTGACGTAATCGTCCGCCCCCATGCGCAGACCCAGAACTTCGTCGATCTCGTCATCCTTGGAGGTCAGGAAGATCACCGGCATTGAGGTTTTCTGCCGCAGGCGCTGCAGAAGGTCCATCCCGTCCATCCTTGGCATCTTGATGTCCAGCACCGCCATGTCAGGCAGGCGGCGGCTGAACGCGTCCAGCGCGGATTGCCCGTCGTTGTAAGTCTCGACCTCAAATCCTTCGGCTTCCAGCGTCATGGAAACTGACGTCAGAATGTTTCTGTCATCGTCCACGAGGGCGATCCGTGACATGCTCGATTTCCTCTTCAGCTCGATTGTTATGTTTTTCCAAGCATTGTTGCGTCTTGGGGCCGCAGAATCAACTGTTAACTGCGAATCACTACGATTCGCCCAAACATCAGGCACGAAATTTCCCAGCAATTGACTAATTTGCCTCAGTTCCCCTGCAACCGGCGATTGATGGCGCTAACGCCCGATTTGGTTGCGCTAACGTCATCATGATGGCGCTAACGTGCCAAGATACCCTCTGTTCAGAACAAAAAATCGCCATCATACCATAAATAATACAGACATTCCGATGGCTTCCTGAATCGCCCCCTGGGCCGGGCTGCGCCGTCGGTTTGCGAAACGATTGGCTGCCCGGTTGGCGGTAGCGAGGAGCGAGGAGCGATTGGCATGATCTTCGGTCGGGTGAACCCAAAGTACTCTCTTGACTCCCAGGGAATCCGTGGACTCGGTCGAGTTTCCTACAACGACGAGGAGCCAACGCTGGTCGAGGCGGCCGTGCGGCGGGGCGAGGGTAGCCTGGGAAAGGGCGGCGCGTTCCTGTGCTCCACCGGGCAGTTCACCGGCCGCTCGCCCAAAGACAAGTTCGTCGTGCGCACCGCATCGGTCGAAGACAGCATCTGGTGGGACAACAACGCCCCAATGATGCCTGAGGCCTTTGAGCGACTCTACCGCGACATGCTGGCCCACATGCAGGGGGGCAGCTACTTCGTTCAGGATCTTTATGCCGGCGCCGACCCGATCCACCGGCTGGACGTGCGTGTGGTGACCGAGCTTGCCTGGCACGGTCTGTTCATCCGCCACCTGCTGCGCCGCCCTTCGCGCGCCGAGCTGGACACGTTCGAGCCGGAGTGGACGATCATCAACTGCCCCAGCTTCAAGGCCGACCCCGCGCGCCATGGCTGCAGGAGCGAGACGGTGATAACGCTGAACTTCGACGCAAAGCTGGTCCTGATCGCCAACACCGCCTATGCGGGCGAGAACAAGAAATCGGTCTTTACCCTGCTGAATTACCTTTTGCCAGAAAAGGGCGTGATGCCGATGCACTGCTCGGCCAACCATGCGATTGGCAACCCGGTAGATACCGCCGTCTTCTTCGGCCTGTCGGGCACCGGCAAGACCACCCTTTCGGCTGCCCCCGACCGTATGCTCATCGGCGATGACGAGCATGGCTGGTCAGACCGGGGCACCTTCAATTTTGAGGGCGGCTGCTATGCCAAGACAATCAACCTCAGCCCCGAGGCGGAACCTGAAATCTATGCCACCACAAGCCGTTTCGCAACCGTGGTGGAAAACATGGTCTACGATCCCGAGACGCTGGAGATCGACTTCAACGACGACAGCCTGACCGCCAACACCCGCTGCGCCTATCCGCTGGACTACATCTCCAACGCGTCGCGCACGGGGCTGGGGGGGCATCCGAAGAACATCATCATGCTGACCTGTGACGCGTTTGGCGTGTTGCCGCCGATTGCGCGTCTGACGCCCGCGCAGGCGATGTATCACTTCCTGTCGGGCTTTACGTCGAAAGTGGCGGGGACGGAACGCGGGGTGACGGAACCGACGCCGACCTTCTCGACCTGCTTCGGCGCGCCCTTCATGCCGCGCAGGCCCGAGGTTTACGGCAAGCTGCTGCAGCAAAAGATTGCCAAGCACGGCGCCACGTGCTGGCTGGTGAACACCGGATGGACCGGAGGAGCCTATGGCACCGGCCGGCGGATGCCGATCAAGGCGACTCGTGCGCTTCTGTCGGCGGCCCTCGATGGCGCGCTTGGGGCGGGCGCGTTCCGGCGGGATGCTAATTTCGGCTTTGACGTGCCGGTCGAGGTTCGCGGGGTGGATGCCACTCTGCTGGACCCGCGCCGGACGTGGGTCGACCCCACTGCCTATGATGCGCAGGCGCGCAAGCTGGTGGACATGTTTGTCGAGAACTTTGGCAAGTATACGCCTTATATCGATGCGGATGTGAGGGCTGCCGCGATCAGGTAGAAGGAAGAAGGGGGCGCTGCCCCCCGCCCGATCCGGACGCCCCCCGGGATATTTTTGAATAGATGAAGGGGCTTGCGGGTGCTACAGCTACAGCAGGCCAGCGATGGCTTGCCGGATGAGGTTGGCACCGGTGATCACCAGCAGAATCTGTGTCCAGTGCCGAAAGCGGCTCTGGTCCAGCCGGTTCTGGACATAAAGGCCGAATTGCTGCCCGATCATCGCCGGGATGACCATCAGCGCGGAGAAGGCGAGGGTCGGCCCGGCCAAAAGCCCGGTGCCGAGATGTGCGACGAAGAGCACGATGGCCCCGAGCAGAAAGACGACGCCCTGGGCACGCACGGTTTCGACCTTTCCCACCCCGGTGGAGAGCAGGTACACCAGCAGGGGCGGCCCCCAGATGCCGGATATGCCGCCGTAAAGCCCGCCGATCACGCCAAGTGCCCATTCGGCGCGAGTCTGATGCTCGAGCCGCAGGGCAAGCGGGACGCCGGAAAGTTGCAGTGCTGCAAAGGCCGTGATTGGCACACCAAGGAGGAGGAGAAAGGCCGACTGCGGCAGATCGTCCACGAATTGCGCCGACATCACCAGCATAACCAGCGTGGCCACGATAAAGCGCCGGTACGTGACTACCGACGCGCACGCGGCAGGGACGCCCTGACGGAACGCCTGGCTGACGTTGGTCACGACCGTGGGCAAAATAAGCCCCGCAAGCGCCTGATGTGGCGGCAGAAAGGCCGTGAACCCGCTGATCATGACCAGCGGCATCGCAAAGCCCACTGCCCCTTTGACGAAGCCTGCAAAGAGCGTGATCAGGACCGCAGCACTCAAGGCCCACAAGGGGAGGTCAACCGCTGCCGCCAGCCCTGCCAGTCCCTCGGCCATCAATCCCTTCGCCCTCGCCGTTCGCCTTGCCCATTCTATATCGCCCTGCGAAGCGCGAGACATCCGGAATCTGCTGCGACACTTTCGGTCTGCTTTGTGTCGTTATGCGAAATGATGTTGCTCCGCGACTGCAAAAGGACTATCCGAGGGCCGGAATTCTGCTGACTCAAACTCATCGACGGAGGCGCAAAATGGCGCATGACGGACAGAGCCTGGCCTCCCCCCTTCTTGGCGACCTCCTGAGCCTGACCGGGGCAGCCCTGCCCGAGGTGGAGGCGCTGTCCGAGACGGCGCGGGCGGAAATTCGCGCCCGCGTGACCTTCGGCGGGAAGCTGTCTGCGGCGGCGCTGGAGGAACATCAGTTCGCAGCCCATGCGATGGCCTGGCTCGGCACCTATACCGAGGCCCTGCGCCAGATGCAGGACTGGGCCGTCCGGATCAAGGCCGAAGGCGCCTTTGGCGAGATGGAGACACTAATTCTGCAGATCGCCTTTGGCGAGTATCTGAGCCAGATCCATGGCGGTATCCCGATGAGCCAGGGTGAGTTTGCGCGGGTCCAGGACATCGGCGTCCCGCTCCCCGCGCCCGGGCTTGCCGCCGTGCGGCTGATGGCGGAGGGAAACTCGGCCGCCGCCCGCAAGCGTCTGGTCGACCTGATGCAGGACGCGAAGGGTGCCGCAACCTTCGGTGCCTCTGGTCTGGATGCCGAGTTGGAGATGATCCGCGACCAGTTCCGCCGGTTTGCCGATGAGAAGGTGGCGCCGTTCGCGCATGGCTGGCACCTGAAGGATGAACTGATCCCGATGGACATCATCGAGGCGCTTGCCGGGATGGGCGTTTTCGGCTTGACGATCCCTGAGGAATTCGGTGGCATTGGTCTGTCGAAGGCGTCGATGGTTGTGGTGTCGGAGGAGCTGAGCCGCGGTTATATCGGGGTGGGAAGCCTGGGCACCCGGACAGAGATCGCGGCGGAGCTGATCCTCTGCGGCGGCACGCCCGAACAGAAGGCCGAGTGGTTACCGAAGCTTGCAAGTGGTGAGGTGCTGCCGACCGCGGTCTTCACCGAGCCCAACACCGGATCTGACCTTGGCGCGCTGCGCACCCGCGCGGTCAAGACCGGCGAGGATTGGGAAATCACCGGCAACAAGACCTGGATTACTCATGCCGCGCGCACCCACGTGATGACTGTGCTGGCCCGCACCCTCCCCGACACCACGGACTACCGCGGTCTGAGCATGTTCCTTGCCGAAAAGACCCTGGGCACCGATGCCGACCCCTTTCCCACCCCCGGGATGACGGGTGGCGAGATCGAAGTGCTGGGATACCGCGGCATGAAGGAATACGAGCTTGCGTTCGACGGCTTCAAGGTCCGTGGCGCGAACCTGCTGGGCGGGGTCGAGGGGCAGGGCTTCAAGCAGCTGATGCAGACGTTTGAAAGCGCCCGTATCCAGACCGCCGCGCGCGCCGTGGGCGTGGCGCAAAACGCGATGGAAGTGGGCATGCAATACGCGATGGACCGCAAGCAGTTCGGCCGTGCGCTGATCAGCTTTCCGCGGGTGGCAGGAAAGCTTGCCATGATGGCGGTAGAGATCATGGTGGCCCGCCAGCTGACCTATTTCAGCGCGCGCCGGAAAGACGATGGCAAACGCTGCGACCTTGAGGCCGGGATGGCAAAGCTTCTGGGCGCGCGGGTCGCCTGGGCCGCCGCCGACAATGCATTGCAGATCCATGGCGGCAACGGCTTTGCGCTGGAGTACCAGATCAGCCGCATCCTGTGTGACGCGCGCATCCTGAACATCTTCGAAGGGGCCGCCGAAATTCA
>Ga0105047_10005343_pt1 | contig 22100 bp, 12 predicted proteins | sample MAT04_FD_78384 | JGI IMG/M metagenome (GOLD analysis project Ga0105047, IMG submission 78384) | Freshwater microbial communities from Lake Fryxell liftoff mats and glacier meltwater in Antarctica - MAT-04 (megahit assembly) | ecosystem: Environmental > Aquatic > Freshwater > Ice > Liftoff... | reverse complement strand
GTGGCCTCGCCGCCGCCGCGGAACGGCACGTAGTTGACCTTGGTTGCGTCGACACCGACGTCACGCGCCAGCATGGCCGCAGCAATGTGCTCGGTGGACCCGCGCGAGCCGCCGCCCCACTTCACGCTGCCGGGGTCTTTTTTCATCTGTTCGACCACGTCTTTCATGGTCTTCAGCGGTGACGCTGCAGGCAGCACAAAGACGTTGTATTCACTGGTCAGCCGAGCCAGCGGCGTGGCCTGCGTGACGCTGACCGGGGGCTTGCCGGTGATGATGCCGCCCAACATCACGGCACCCATGGTCATCATGGCGTTGCCATCGCCCTTGCTGGCGTTGACAAACTGGGCCAAGCCAATGGCGCCCGCGGCCCCGCCCTTGTTTTCATAGGTCACGGCGCTGGCCGAACCGGCTTCCTGGAGCGCCTTGCCCAAGGCGCGGCCAGTCGTGTCCCAGCCGCCACCTGGGTTGGCGGGGATCATCATCTTCAGGTTGGTGCTGGCCCAGGCTTGGTGGCTCAGCGAGGAACTGCCGGCCAGAACGGCCAAGAGTTTCAAGAAATCGTTGCGTTGCATGCTGAGTCTCCAAGTGATGCGTTGATAACAGCCTGTGACTGTGGCGGGCAAATGGCGCCTCCGGCGTCCGGGGAAACCACGACCTACACAGGCCACTGGTGTTTGGTCGCCACAGGTTGAAGTGCTCAGCCGCTGACAATGGCAAACATGACCGAGAGTCCTTCGAGCCCGCGCCTGCGCCTGGACAAATGGTTGTGGGCTGCGCGGCTGTACAAGACCCGCGCTTTGGCGACCGAGGAGGTGGGCCTGGGCCGCGTCACCGTCAATGGCCAGTCGGTCAAACCCGCGCGCGACATCAAGGCCGGTGACCGTTTGACGATTCGGCAGAGCGCAACGGTGCGCGAACTGGTGGTGTTGGCGCTGAGTGCCCAGCGTGGCCCCGCAGCCGTGGCCCAAACGCTGTACCAGGAAACGCCTGAGAGTGTTGCCGCCCGCGAAGCGGCCGCCTTGCGTCGGCGCCAGGGCGTGGAGCCTGCCGACAGCCTGGCCCAAGGCCGACCAACCAAACGTGACCGCCGACAGTTGGCTGACTGGAACCGCTGGAGCGCGAGCGACGACAAGCCTGATTGAGCTGAACTAGCGCACAACACAGCCAGAAAGAGCGGTTCAGAAAAAGACCCTCTTGAAGTACTGGGTACCGTCCTCATGTCGTTCGGGTTGCCAGCGAAAGACCGCCAGCGAAGAACCTTTACCGACTGCATGAACACCGACACGCCCACCCCCGAGCACGCTGCCAACGGTGCCGCGCCCACCGAAACACCAGCCGACACCGCTGGCGATGCCGAAGCCAGCTTCCCAACCCCATTGGCTGATCTGCAGAGCAAGCTCACTGCCGCCAACGACAGCTACCTCCGGGCCAAAGCCGAGGCCGAGAACACCCGCCGCCGGGCTGACGAAGAAATCAGCAAGGCCCGCAAGTTCGCGATTGAGTCGTTTGCCGACAGCCTGCTGCCCGTGCGCGACAGTCTGGAGGCCGCGATTGCCCTGCAGGGTGCAAGCAACGAACAATTGCTGGAAGGCGCGCATGCCACATTGCGGCAGTTGAGTGCCGCATTGGAGCGCAACAAGGTTCTGGCCATCAACCCTCCCGCTGGTACCAAGTTTGATCCGCACCAGCACCAGGCCATCAGCGTGGTGCCGGCCGAACAAGAGGCCAACACCGTCGTCACGGTGCTGCAAAAAGGCTACTTGATCGCCGACCGGGTTCTTCGTCCGGCCCTGGTCACGGTAGCGGCGGCCAAATGAGCGCAACGCGCAGGCACGACCGAAGCGCCAAACCCGCCACCTCCTGACAGGCCTCGCCTTGAAAGGCGCCGGCTTGTCCACAGATTCAAAACATCAGCGTTCACTCCAACGGAGAAAAAGACATGGGCAAGATCATCGGTATTGACCTGGGCACAACCAATTCTTGCGTGGCCATCATGGAAGGCAACACCACCAGGGTGATCGAGAACAGCGAAGGTGCGCGCACCACGCCCTCGATCATTGCCTATCAGGAGGACGGTGAAATTCTGGTCGGCGCCAGCGCCAAGCGCCAGAGCGTCACCAACCCGCGCAACACGCTATATGCAGTGAAGCGTTTGATCGGCCGCAAGTTCAGCGAAAAGGAAGTGCAAAAGGACATCAGCCTGATGCCTTTCACCATCGCCGCAGCCGACAACGGCGACGCCTGGGTGGAAGTGCGTGGCAAGAAGATGGCGCCCCCGCAAGTCAGCGCCGAAGTGCTGCGCAAGATGAAGAAAACCGCCGAGGACTACCTGGGCGAGGAAGTGACCGAGGCCGTGATCACTGTGCCGGCTTACTTCAACGACAGCCAACGCCAGGCGACGAAAGATGCCGGCCGCATCGCCGGCCTGGATGTCAAACGCATCATCAATGAGCCGACCGCCGCGGCCCTGGCATTCGGCCTGGACAAGCATGGCAAGGGCGACCGCACGATCGCTGTCTTCGACCTGGGCGGCGGCACGTTTGACATTTCGATCATCGAGATCGCCGACGTCGACGGTGAAAAGCAGTTTGAAGTGCTGTCCACCAACGGCGACACCTTCCTGGGCGGCGAAGACTTTGACCAGCGCATCATCGACTTCATCGTCACCGAATTCAAGAAAGAACAAGGTGTCGACCTGACCAAGGACGTGCTGGCCCTGCAGCGTCTGAAGGAAGCCGCCGAAAAGGCCAAGATCGAGCTGTCCAACAGCACGCAGACCGACGTCAACCTGCCCTACATCACGGCCGACGCGTCTGGACCGAAGCATTTGAACATCAAATTGACCCGCGCCAAGCTGGAGAGCCTGGTCGATGAGTTGATCGCTCGCTGCATGGAGCCGTGCAAGATCGCCGTGAAAGACGCTGGCGTGAAGCTGACCGACATCGATGACGTCATCCTGGTGGGCGGCATGTCGCGCATGCCCAAGGTGCAGGAGATGGTCAAGGAGTTCTTCGGCAAAGAACCCCGCAAAGACGTCAACCCGGACGAAGCCGTGGCCGTGGGCGCGGCCATCCAGGGCCAGGTGCTGGGCGGTGAGCGCAAGGACGTGCTGCTGCTGGATGTCACGCCGCTGTCCCTGGGCATCGAAACCCTGGGCGGCGTGATGACCAAGATGATCAAGAAGAACACCACCATCCCGACCAAGTTCGCACAGACCTTTTCCACGGCTGACGACAACCAGCCGGCGGTGACGATCAAGTGTTACCAGGGCGAACGCGAGTTGGCATCGGGCAACAAGAGCCTGGGCGAGTTCAACCTGGAAGGCATCCCGCCAGCGCCGCGTGGCCTGCCGCAAATCGAAGTGGCTTTTGACATTGACGCCAACGGCATCCTGCATGTCAGCGCCAAGGACAAAGGCACAGGCAAAGAAAACAAGATAACGATCAAGGCGAACTCGGGCTTGTCGGAAGAAGAGATCCAGAAGATGGTGAAAGACGCGGAGCTGAACGCCGCGGAAGACGCCAAGAAACTGGAACTCGTGCAGGCTCGCAACGCTGCCGACGGCAGTGTGCATTCAGTGAAAAAGAGTTTGGCTGAATACGGCGAAAAGCTCGACGCTGGCGAGAAAGAGAAGATCGAAGCTGCGCTGAAGGATGTTGAAGAAGCCTTGAAGGGCGAGGACAAAGCGGACATCGAAAGCAAGACTGAAACCCTGATGACGGCCAGCCAGAAGCTGGGCGAGAAGATGTACGCCGAGTCGCAGGCAGCCCAGGCTGCTGCGGGTGCGGCGGCAGCGGCTGCCGGCGCAGGGCCGGTGGGCGGCAACGAGCCCAAGGCCAAAGAGGCCGACGACAACGTGGTCGATGCCGACTTCAAGGAAGTGAAGAAGGCCTGAGAACACCCTGCGCGCTGTGCCCCGCCGCGGGCTTGTCCCCGGTTTGGCACAGCCACTCGCCGCGTGTGAGGTTGCAGGCCCTGCCTGAACCTTCACGCGGCGCTTTTGCGAAGTGAACAGCCCGAGGTTGCATGGCCACGAAGCGCGATTTTTATGACGTCCTGGGTGTGCCCAAGAACGCCACCGACGACGACATCAAGAAGTCTTATCGCAAGCTCGCGATGAAGCATCACCCTGACCGCAACCAGGGTGACGACGCCAAAAAATCGGAAGACAAATTCAAGGAAGCCAAAGAGGCTTACGAGATGCTGTCCGACCCGCAGAAACGCGCCGCCTACGACCAGCATGGCCATGCCGGTGTCGACCCCAACCTGGGCGGCCGCGGCGGCCCGGGCACCGAAGGCTTTGGTGGTTTTGCCGAGGCCTTTGGTGACATCTTTGGCGACATCTTTGGTGGTGCCGGCGGTGCCCAGCGCCGCGGTGGTGGCCAGCAGGTCTACCGCGGCAGCGACCTGTCGTACGCCATGGAGATTTCGCTGGAAGAAGCCGCCAACGGTCGCGAAACGCAGATCCGTGTGCCGACTTGGGAGAACTGCGAAGTCTGCAAAGGCACGGGCGCCAAACCGGGCACAAGTGCCAAGACCTGCGGCACCTGCAACGGTGCGGGCAACGTCCACATGCGCCAGGGTTTTTTCAGCATCCAGCAAGGCTGCCCCACCTGCCACGGCAGCGGCAAGATCATCCCCGAGCCTTGCAGCGCCTGCAGCGGCGCGGGCAAGATCAAGAAGCAGAAGACGCTGGAGGTGAAGATCCCCGCTGGCATCAGTGAAGGCATGCGCATCCGCAGCGCTGGCAACGGCGAGCCGGGTACCAACGGTGGCCCACCGGGCGACCTGTACATCGAGATCCGCGTCAAACAACACGAGATCTTCGAACGCGACGGCGACGACCTGCACTGCAATGTGCCGGTGGGCCTGACCACCGCCGCGCTGGGCGGCAGCATCGAAGTGCCCACGCTGGGCAACAAGGCCGAGATCGAACTGCCCGAAGGCACACAACACGGCAAGACCTTCCGGCTGCGCGGCAAGGGCATCAAAGGCCTGCGCAGCAGCTACCCCGGTGACCTGTACTGCCATGTGTCAGTGGAGACGCCAGTCAAGCTGACAGAGCATCAGCGCAGGCTGCTCAAGGAACTGGACGAATCGATCCGCAAGTCGAGTGACCGCCACTCGCCCAACTCCAAGTCCTGGGCCGACCGCGTGAAAGGCATCTTCAAGTAAGTCGGCGAGCGGTCGATAAATGGGTGCCACACAGCAGCACGCACCCATGTCGACCCCAACACTTCAATCCCCGAGTTGGCCCGACCCAGGGCGACGCTCGCGGTTGCGGTTGCGGTTGCGGTTGCGGTTGCAACAGAGATTGCCATTCAGGTTGGGGGTGAGGATGAGGGCGTGGCCATGATGGTCGACCGCGACATCCACCTTGCCCGTGCCTTGTTGGTGGACGGCAACACGATGCTGCGCAGCACCACGGCCACCCAGCTGCGCGACGCTGGCGTGGGCCAGGTCAGCACTGCCGGGCGAATCCGCGACGCCCGGCTGATGCTGGAGCAAGAGCACTTTGACATCGTGGTCTGCACCCGCGAATTCGAGGACTCCAAAGAATCGGGCCAAGACCTGCTGGACGAGTTGCGCCGCGAGAACCTGTTGCCGCAGAGCACCGTGTTCCTGATGGTCAGCAACCAGGTGGCGTACCACCAGGTGGTTGAGGCTGCCGAGGCCGCGCTGGATGGTCTGTTGGTGCGGCCCTTTACTGCCGCCACCTTGGCGCAAAAGCTGCAAGAAGCGCGTTTGAGAAAACGCGAACTCGCTGACGTGCTGAAGGCTCTGGACGCTGGAGAGACCCAGTTGGCGTTTGCCCACGCGATCAAACGCTTCCAGGCCGGACTGCCCTTTGGCACGTACTGCGGCCGCTTGGCTGCAGAACTGCTGATCGGCATGGGCCGAGTCGACGACGCCCGGCGCTTGTTCGAGAAACTTTTCGAGCGAACCCAGTCAACCTGGGCGCTGCTGGGAAAAGCCCGCGCCGAGCTGGGCGGCGGCGACAAGAACGCCGCCAGCCGCACCCTGACGGAGGTGCTGAAGAAGGACCCGCAAGCCGCCGACGCACATGACCTGATGGGGCAGATCCTCGTCGAGCGTGGTGATTTCAATGCCGCTTTGGACCAATACCTGGCCGCTGCCAAACTGACCCCGGGCTGTTTGTTGCGCGCGCAAAGCGCTGGCTCCCTGGCGTTCTTCCAGGGCCAGCGGATGTCTGCCCGGCTGTGGCTGGAACGCACACTGGCCATGGGCATGCAATCCAAGCTGTTCGATGAACTGACATTGATCCTCATCGCTTTTTTGCGCTTCGAGGACAAGGACATCGTCGGCGTGGCCACCTTGCACCGCCAGCTTCGACAGCTGAGTGGCAGCAGCCCCGAATCGACGCGGCTGCGGCGCCTGGAAGCGGTGGCCCAGGTGTTGTCACTGGCAGTCAGTGGCAATGACGCGCAATCCGAACAGGCATTGACTTTGCTGTCGCAACAGATCGGGGCCGACGACTTCGACCTGGAAGCCGCCAACCTGGTGCTGGCGCTGTGGACACGCACGCGGGCGGCAGCCGCCGGGTCGAGCGACCACTTGGCCGTGCTGGAAGCCGTCGGCATGCGCTTTTGCACCAACCGCGCCGTGGCCGAAGTGCTGATGGCCGCGGCCGGGCGCAGCGAGGCCACGGACACGGTGGTCCGGCAATGTCAGGGCCGGGTGATGGAGTTGTCTGAGTCGGCCATGGCCAAGGCCATGGACGGCAAGGCCGTGCTGGCCCTGCCCGAATTGTTGGCCGAGGCCGAACGCACACTCAATTCCAAGCTGTTGGAACTGGTTGTCCTGATCGCCAAGCGCCACCAGCAGACGGCACCTGAGCTGGAAGTTTTGGCTGCCAAAGCCGCCGCCATCCAGCTGCGCTGTGGCAAGGCCAGCGGGCACATCGCGGGCCTGCAGCGCAATGGCGGGCGCTCAGCCGGCGCCCTGCAACTGCGCGGCAAGGCGGCACAGGAAGTCAAGGCCGAATTGCTGGTCTGAGCCGCAAGGCAAGCACGGTGACGACCGCGCTCGGCGCTTAACGGCCGGAGTCGCCATCGGCCACCATCGGCCACCATCGGCCGTCATCGGCAACCCTGTCATGCGGTGGCCCTTGGGGTGAGAGTGGGTCGTGACAAGACCGGCAGCGCGCGTGCCTCGAACAGCGCGGCTGGCAGCCGTGCGGTGCCGGCTCGCAACCGGCGCTTGAGCACCAAGTCGAACAGCAGCGAGTTGTGTTCGCGCAAACCTTGCAAGGGCGCAACGTCGGCTGGCGCCAGCAAGCCCGCGCGCTGCAAAGCCGGCAGCGAAAACAACGGCATCAAGCCGGGCAGCGGGTGGTCGGAGCCGTGCAACAAGCGCTCGTGCCAGTCGTCGCGTTGCAGCACGCTGCGCCAAACCCTGGGTTTGCGGTTGCGCTGGAACAGCGCGGCAATGTCGCCAAACAAACGGCCCTGCCACTCACGCTCGGCCATCAGTCGCGCGAACAAATCGAAGGCCGGTACCTTGGGCGCTGTGGCCACGTCGGTGTCGAGCGCGTGGCCCAGCGACGCGCAATGCGCCACGATCACGGTCGCTCCGTGGGCCATCAAATGCCGTACCAGCAGCGGGTTGACCAAGTCGTCGCGGCGGGCGCCGGGCACGGCCTTTTCTTCACCGCAGTGGACGATCAAGGGCACACCGGCGGAGCTCAAGCGTTCGCAGAAGGGCCGGCAGCGCGGGTCACGCGGGTCGATGTTCATGGCGCTGGGCAGCCACTTCACGGCGACTGCGCCGGCCTGCAGGGCAGCATCCAACCGTGTCAGTGCATCTTCGCGGTAAGGGTGGATTGACGCCACCCAGGCAAAGCGTTCAGGATTGGCCTGCGCGACCTTGGCGGCATAGGCGTCAGGCACCTGGAAGCTGGTCCAGTCGGGTTGCGGCTGGCCACGGTCGTCAAACGCCGCCTCAAAGGCAAACAACAGCCAGCGCGCGCCGGCCGGGAAGCCGCTGGCCAGGTCCGTCAAACGCTGCACGTAAGCCTGGTCGATCGACGGCTCATCCGCTGAAACGCAGGAAGCGTTGAGGATGGCGCGTTTGCGCAAGTACTCCACCGGGTACCAGGCTTGGTCCATCGACGGGTGCACGCTGCAACCCGAGCCCGAATCCCCCGTGCCCAGCAGGTGGGCGTGGGTGTCGAGTAGCTGCGTGGTGTCAAGCCCCTCGAAGGCGCTGGCCACCAGCTCATCGAACAAGCCGCCGGGCAATGCCGGGCTGCGGCAGGGGTTGCGCAGCGGCCCTGCCGCCTTCAGGCCCAAACCAGTGAACAGGCCTACCGCCAGCGCGCCGCAGCAGCCCATCAGCAAATGGCGTCGGCTGATCTTGCGAATCATCAGCGCACCACCTGCAGAGCAATGGCCAGGCCAGCGCGGCCGAGCCCATCGAACACGGAATCGGCGGTCAAGGTTTCGATGCGCTCGGAGAAGCGCTTGTCGTTGGGGTGGTCATCGTTGTCGCGCAACAGCGGCAACAGCTTGACTCTGACTTCGCCGGTCAGCACCGCGTAGCCGGCCAGGTACTGGAAACGGTCGTCGTTGAAGAACTCTCCCAGGCCCGGGCGAAAGACGTCGGCAGTACCGGTTCCACATGGGTTGAGTTTATGGGGGATACGCCAGGGGCTGCCAGCCAGCGCCGTGTCGCGCTAGGCAAAGCCGAAGTGGCGCAAGCGCAGACCACCTTCCGCTGGCGGCTTGGCGGCCTGACGGCCCGGTCGTGCAGTCCTTCGGCCAGCACGCAGTGGCCGACTGTTTCAGCGGTCGGCTGGTCGAGGCTTTTCTCGCGTTGCTGCGCGCCGTGCCTTCAGCTTAATTTCGCTCATCCAGCCAGGCCAGCATCCGCGCCAGGCTGTCGCCGCGGGCGCTGTCGCCGCCTTCGCTGCTGCCGCTGCTGCCACTGCTGCCGTTGTTGTTGATGACGCTGGGCTTGAGCAAGATCACCAGTTCGAGCTTGCTGCTGCCTTTGCTGCTCTGGCCGAAGAAATTCTTCAGCACCGTGTTGCCGGTGCCCGGCAGGCCCGAACGGTCTTCGTTCTGTTCTAGTTTCATCAGCCCGCCGATGGCGAAGATGGAACCGTCACTCACGCGCACGATCGAGTCTGACTCGTTGACGCTGGAGCTGGCCAGCGGCAGCGTAAAGGTGCCCAGGCTGCCCAGATTCAGCACCTTGGCGCGCTCCCTCACGGTGGTGACCTGCGGGTGCACGTGCAGGATGATCTGCCCGCTTTCGTCGATCTGCGGCGTCACGTCCAGGCTGATGCCGCTGAAGAACGGCTGCACGCTGATCGTCGGGCTGGTGGTGCTGGAGTTGCCGGTGCTGGACGTGGTGGTGCTGATGTTGGTGACGAAAAAATCGTCGCTGCCGACTTTGAGCACGGCCTTCTGGTTGTTCAGCGTGGCGATGCGTGGGCTTGACAGCACCTGCAGGCTGCCCTGGGTTTCCAAAAAACTGATCACGGCGGCAAAGTTGCTCGTCTGAAACGCCAGCCCGAACAGCCCCCCGCCGAGTGAGTCGGCCACCGCCAGCGCAGCGCCTGGCAGCGAGGTGACGCCGCTGCCCGAAATGCTGCCGCTGGTGGCCAGGTTGGCCCCGGGCGTCAGGATGCCGGCCGAGGCCCGGGTGCTGAGCGCGTTCTTGAACGCTGCCCAGTTGATGCCACTGCTGGTGGCGTCGTTGAGCGAGACCTCGATGATCTTGGCCTCGATCATCACCTGACGTTCCACCTGCAAGCGCGCGGCCTCCAGGTAACGCTCGACCGCGCGCAGCGTGGCCGGCATGGCGCGCACGATGATGCTGCCGGTCTGCGGCGAGACCACCACCTGCGTGTTGTCCTTGTCCGGAGCCAGCAGCTTGACGGCGGCTTCAATCTCGGCCCAGACGTCGCTGCGCTGGCTGGTGCTGATCCGGCTGGACTCTTGCGACGTGCCGCCAGCACTGGCGCCGTTGCTCGAGCCATTGCCCGAACCCCCGGCCGACGGCAGCGTGCCGGTCCCGCCGCCGCCACCGCCGGTGATGGCCCCGCTCATCACCCGCAACTCGCTGCGGCCGCTGCGGTTGAACACCGGGTAGTTGACCTTGAACACGCGGGTCTGTGGCTCGGGTGGCTGCACCACCAGCTTGCGGCCCAGCACCTTGTACTCAAAGCCGTACAGCTCCTGCAGGGCTTCGAGCGCTTCGCGCACCGTCACGTCCTTCAGACTCACGGTGAACGTGCCCTTGATGCCCGGGTCCACCAGCACCGACAAGCGGCTGTCGTGGGCGATGGCCGAGAACACCGCACTGGCGCTGACGCCGGCCACATTCAAGTCAAACCGAGCATCCTTGCGAGGGCCGCTGGTGGTGGCCGCGGCCGCTGCGCTGGGCTCCAGGCTGGCCAACAGCGGCGTGGAGGGCGGGACCTGGTTGGCCGCTTGCGGAGCGGCCGGTGGGGACTTGGCGGCCAGCTCAGCGCGGATCTCTGGCATCAGCGCCAAGCCCTTGGGCTGCGGGCGGATGGGCGCGGCTGCGCCGTTGCCGGTGGCCAGGCTGGTGATACCGGACTTGAGCGTGTCCAAGCTGGCGCAGCCGCTGAGCGCCAGGCCCAGCGCCAAGGCGGTGACGGTGCTTAACTTCAAGGTCGGCTTCGAGTTCGGTTTTGATTTCGGCTTTGAGTTCGGGTTCATGGGCGGCTTCATGGTCGGTCTTGCGTGGGTCGGTCTTGCACGGGTCGGTCCTGGTTCAACCGGTTGAGCACGGGCGAGGCGGCAGTCAAACGGCCCGAGTCGGTGGCCGCCGGGCTGGCGCCTTGCAGCGTCAGCGTGAGCCGCTGGCTGCCCTCGGTCAGCACCACGTCACCGGCACGAATGGCGGCCACGGTGGCCTGGCCGTGGCGTTCGCCAATCGATCGCCAGCGCTCGTCGATCAAGGCAATCCAAACGCCCTTGTCGTTGCGCCGTGTGGCTTGCAGCCTGGGGCTGTCCAGGGTGGTGCTGACTGCCGGTGCATCACTGCCAGGTTTGGCAGTCGGCGAGGCAGAAAACGTCTGCACGCTCGCGCTGGGCCGCATCGGGTCGGCCAGCGCCGTTTGTCCGGCGCTGGCCCAAGAGCTCGCCGAGCCCACGGCCATGGCGCAGACCACCGGGCCCTGCCATTGGCGCAACCTCAGGCGGGTTGTCAACTGACTCATCAAATCGGCCATGAGGCTTGTTCTCCCAAGGTAAAGACCCGCAGCTTCAGCCGCAGGCTGGGCCAGCTGCGGGTTTGCAGCTCCATGGCGCGCCAGCGCAAGCCACCGCTGGCGGCTTCAAGCTGCTGCAGATAACCGGCGATGGCTGCGTAGTCGCCCTCCACCGTCACCACCACGGGCAGGCGGTACAGGGCCTGGCCGTCGGCAGCCGCTGCAGCGTTGGCACTGCCGGCCGGGCCGTTCGATGGGCCGTTTGATGAGCCGTTCGATGCCGCATTCGTCAGCGCATTGGCATTCGCCGGGTTGCTCAGCAGCACCGGCTCGGCGGCTTCCAGCGTCAGGCCGACCAGCTTCAGGCGCCCTTGCATGGTGCTGAACTGGCGCAGGCGCTGGAGCATCTGGTCGGCGGGTGTGACGCTCTGGCGCAAAAGTGCCAGTTCGGCGTCGGCCCGTTCGATGCGGTCGCGCAGCGCGTCTTCCTGCGCCAGCAGACGCGCTGCATTGCGCTTCCTCTCAGCCACGGCACGTTGCAGTTCGCTGCGCTCGTTCTCGGTTTGTATGACCTGCGTCTGCAGCCGCTTGCGCGCTTGTTCGGCAGGCGCCCACAGGCCGCGGTCGATGAGCGCGGCGCAGGCAGCCGACATGGCCAGCAGCAGCACCACCCGTTCGCGTGGCCCGCACGACAGCCAAGCCTCGCGCGCTCGGGCCGTGGCGCGCGACAACGCCGGCAAGAGCTTCTTCGGCAATTGCTGCAGCGCTTGACCCAGACCACCGGGGGTGGAGGCGCTGCTCATGGTGCGGGTGCCGACCGGGTTGCCGCGTCGGCGCCGGGCTGACTGCCGGCGCCTGCGCCACCGGCAGCGTCACTTGACGGCCTGGACCCTGGGGCGGTCGTGGTTGCGGGCCTGGACAGGGGCTTGGTGGCTGCAGCTTCGCCGGCATCGGGGCTCTTGCCCGGGGCGAGGTTGGACAGCACAAACACCAATTCGCTGTCCGATGGGCTGGTGGACGGCCCCGACACCGGCTCTGCGCCCGCGCCCGCTGCGCTGGCGCCATCGGCGCCGGCTCGGCGCATCTCCAAGGTCTGCAGCGCCACGCCGGCCAGCAGCGTCTGGCTGCGCCAGCGCTCCAGGTAGGCGCTCAGCGCCACGCCATCCTGCGCCCGGCCTTCAAACCTGAATCCACCGCTCACATCGGCCTGGACGCGGGTCAGCCACACGCCGTCCTGCACCACCGCGCTGAGCGTGGTGAACCAGATCGAGACGTTGCTGGCGCTGGCGCTGTTGGCGGCGGTGCCGGCATTGGCATTGGCATCGGCATTGACATTGGGACTGGGGTTGGGACTGGGGTTGTTGGTGGGCCCCGAACCGCCGCCATGGCCCAGCACGGCGGCGTCCAGGCCGCGCCATTGACGCAGGCTGTTTTCGCGCCGCTGGGCGGCATCGGCCAACGCCGCCAGCGCGGCGCTGCGGTCGCCGCCGGGGGTGTCGGCATGGGTCATCCGCGCCTTCTCAGTCGTCGCCACAGCCAGGCGAGCTTGCAGACCGGCCTGCGCCCAATGGTTGTAGGCGATCACGGCTATTGCGGCCATGCCAGCCGCGCCCAGCACCGCCAGCGGCGGCCAGGGCAGCTGCGTCTGGCGACGCGCCAGCCAGCGCGTGTCGTACAGGTTGATGCTGGCGGTCATGGCATGGGTCGCAGCAGGGACTCAGTTCGCCGGCTCAACCGCGCTCAGGCTGAGCTCGGTGGTTTCGCCGGCGACCGGGTTGATGCCGCTCTCTGGCATGGCTGCCGCGGCCCGGGCTTTGGCTTGAGCCTGCGCAAGTGCTTCGGCCTTGCGTGCTTGCGCGGTGTCGCTGGCCACAAGCGCCTCGCGCGCCTGGCGCTGCAAGCGGGTGTTGAAGTCCTCTTCTTCAAACTCGATGGCGTTGGACACGTCGTCGGCCTGGTCCGCTTCGATCACGGTATCCATGAAGAACCCATCCGGCGCGGCTGGCTCCACGGCTGGGGTGGCCGCGACGGCCGTGCTGGACGCGGCGACCCAGGCCGCAGGCGACAGGGGGTACGGTTCGGTCAGCATCGGCAATGAGGCCGCAGGTGACAGCGAACGCGCCATGGCCGAGGCCGCGCTGCCCAGGTCCAGGCCGGCACCGGCGTTCAAGCCGTCAACGGCGTCTTCACTCAGCGTGGGCGCAAACTCCACCAAGCGCCCGGCCGCGCTGCCCAGCAGGTGAGCGAACAAGGCCGGTTCTTCCAACGCGGCGGCTGCGCCGTCAGTGAGTTCGAACAACTCGGTCAGGGCCATCGGGTTCAAGCGTTGTGTGATCTGCCCGGCCAGTGCCGCGGGCAGTGCCGAGCCCAGCGGTCCGGGCAGCAGCAGCACGCTCTTGACCGCAAAGCGGGTGGTCTGGCGCTCGAACCCGTCCAGCGCGCGTTGCAGCTGCAAGGCCAGGCGCTCGGCCGCGGCGCTTGAGTCCAAGGCATCAAAGGTAAAGGACCGGGTCAGACAAAGTTCGCCGCCGGCCGCCAGCGTGATCAGCGCTTCGTTGTCAGCAAAACCCACGCAGGCCCCCGCCGTCAAGCCCGCGCTGGCCCCGGGAGCGGCCAGCAACATGAGGTTGCGCTGCGCGGTCTCTTCAATGTCCACGATGTCCGGCGCCCAGCCCGCTTCGTGCAGTGGCGCCAGGTGTTCGCGCACAGCCGGGCCATGGGCCAGCACGGCCAAGAGCTGCAGGGTCGGGTTGTCTGACAACGCCGGCAGCGGCAGCACCTGCACCAGGGCTTGTTCGGGGGCGAAATCCAGGTTCGGAGCCAGTTGCCAGCGGGTGGCTTCGGCCAGTTCAGCCTCGGGCACCTGCGGTCGTGGCAGTGAATGGAAAGTGCGCAAGGCCGTGGGCAGCAGCAGCAGCTGCGAGGCGCCGCGCAGCAAGCCGGCCAGGCGCAGCGCGCGGGCGCCAGCCACCACGTCGGCGTGGTGTGAGGCGTGCACCACGCGCAGCCGGCCGCCGGGTGCGGCGGGTGGCTCCAGGCGCACCACCGTCAGGCCATCGCGCAGGCTGGCCGCTACCACGGCACGCGACGGTGCCAAGCGGGAAAGCCAACGCGCAGGCAACAAGGGCAGGCTGGGCCCTGCCGCAGCAGCGCGTTGGCGCAGAGGCGCCGCCCAAGATTTCGGCATGCGCAGCAGCGATGTAAGAAATACCCACTTCATCCCCTGACCTTAAGTGCGGCGCGACACCTGCGATGCCTTGATAAGCGGGACGGTCGGCGGGCAATTGATGCTGCCGGACCTGCTCATTTTCCAACGGCGGTTTCATCGATCGAGCGCTCACGCTGCGTGTACAGAAAGTGGGGTCAAACCAGTGGGGTCAGGTGTTGAATGGGAAGTTCAATGTCGACCGATTACTGCGGCGCGTCGTGTTCGCTCCCTGGATCAGAGACCTGAGCCCGGGAAGTTTTTGTCGCGAGAGCTTCTGAACCGACGGCGGCACCAGCGGTGAAGATCCTCAATCAAACCGCTCGCTGCGCATCACCATCTCACGGTTGGCCCTGCCCCAGGTCGCGTTGGCACGCGGGTCCTGGTCCAGCGTGGTCGCGCCGCCAAAGGCGCCGCGCAGGTGCGGCAGGTTCATCGTGCCAGCGGCCGCGGGCAGGCTGGCTGGTGTGCAGGCATTGCCGGTGCCGGCGCCACCCAGGTTCAAGCGCACCGTCACCGCGCCAGGCAGTGCGCCAGGGCTGCCGGGCAGGCGCAGCCAGGCGCGGCCGCCGGCTGTGGTGATGCTGCCCGCAGGCAGCGGTGCTGCACAGATGCCGGCATTGGCGAAGCGGCCTCGGCCGTTCCCGATGGCCACGGCCGTGGCCGGCACGCTGATGCAGCCGCGGTCTTCGCTCATGCGCGCCCAACCTGCGCTGGTGAAGCGCTGCAGTTCGACCAGCACGCGCACTCCCACACGCGCATCACCGTGGCCGCTGACGAGCTGGATGCGGCCGTGATGGAACGCGCTGCCGGCGTTGAAACTGATGCCACTTTGCACCGCGCTGGCGGCGGTGGCGGTGTTGCCCGCGGTGCCGCCCTCGGACGTGTCGTTGACGTTGGTGGTGATGCCCAGCGTGGGGTTGACGGTGGCCAGCGGTGTGCTCGTGGCGCGGTTGACGACAAAGCTGTCGGCGCTGCTGCGCGTGAGCGTGGCCATACCGGCGCCAATGTCGGTGACGGTGACCGGCCCGAGCGCGGTGGCCAGCATGCTGCCGCCGGCATTGCCGATGCTGAAGATGGCGCTGGCGTGGGTGGCCGCGACCAGCTTCATCAGGCTGCCGGTCCAGTTCTGCGTGGTCACGCCAGCAGCGTTTCTGGCGGTCAGGCGCACCTGCGGCAGCGTGGCCCAGCTGAAGGCCTGGCCAGCAAAGGTGTAGCCGCTGCCACTGGCGGTGCACGCGCCGTTGGCGGTGGCGAAGACACCGGCGGTCGTGACGCTGGTGGCGTAGCTGTCGGGCACGAACCGCCCGACCGTGAGCGTGCTGCCGCTGATCAAGCGTTCACCCGCGCTGCTGTCGGCCAGGTCCACGTTCGCAAAGCTGCTGTCGCTGATGCTGATCTGCACACTCCCGACTTCGCTGTAGGCCAGCGTGTCGCTGCGCACCACACCGGCGGTCGTGCTGACGATGCCCACACTCAGGCTGCCCAACACGCAGCCGCTGGACGGCAGCACGCAAGCGGCCAGGCTGATCGTGGGTGTGCCGTCGTACCAGGCCTGGGTGGTGTTGCTGCCGTTCACTGCGGTGGCCCGCAGGCTGAAGGGCCTGCCGGCGCGGTGCACCACGCCGCCGCTGGTCAGGCTGGCGCTGACGCTGCTCAGGCTGCGGCTGGGTAGGACTGCTGCCGCAGCGCTGCTGTCAGTGTCGTCACCCACGCTGGTGATGTTGATGGTGCTGGGCTTGACAGCGAAGTTGTCGCCCGTGCAACTCACCACGACGGGGCCGCTGTTCGGCGTGTGGGTCATGCGCAGGCGCCACTCGCGCCCGGCCTGCGGCGGCGTCATCAGCAGCGCCACGCGCGCCGTGCCGCCGACAAAAACCGCGGTACCGGCGCTGCCGGCCGCCCCCACGGTCAGCCAGGAACTGCGGCAGCCGTCGGCTGTGAGTCCAGCGCTGTTGTCGCGCGCGTCCAGCCAGTCCAACACCACGTTGCCAGCGAACGTGTTCGACACCGCCAAGCCGGTGCTGTCGACGGCGATCACGTCCAGCGTGCGCCCCTGGCCAGCCGTCATGACCTTGATCACGCCGGTCAGGCTGCCGGCAAGGGTGCTGGTCTCGAAGGCGTTGAACCCTGCCGGCTGCATGGCAGCCATGGTGGTGGTGGTCCAGTTCAGGCCAAATTCGCTGGTGTTGCCGGCGCTGTCGGTGGCAGTTGCTGTGACCGCATCACCCACGACGATGCTGCTTACGATGACAGGCAACACGCCGCTGAAGCGGCCGTTGGCGTCGGCCGTCAGCGCGCCCAGGTAAAGCTGGCCTTGCCCGCGGCCAGTGGTGTCGGCCAGGGCCTTGAAAACCTCCACCCGTGCCGCGGCAAAAGCGGCCTGACCCGAGCCCGTGCCAATGATGCCCGACACCGTGATGGACGCACCGTTGCTGGCCACGCCAGCACCGTTGAAGACGGGGGTGTCGATGGCGTTGTTGGCCCTGCTGGGGTCGTAGACGCCGTCGTTGGCGGTGACGCCGTCGCGCCCCAGGTCAATGCCGATCGTGGCGTTGCTGTAGATGCTGTTGCCCTGGACGCTGACGTTCTTCGAGGCTGCGGTCATGCCGATGCCCCGGGCCGCGCCGTTGGCAACCGTGTTGCCCGAACCGGTGGCCGTGCCGCCGATCAGGCTGCTGGCCACGCCGTCGATGTAGATCATGTCAGCGGCCGTGTTGGCCAGGGCGCTGCCGTTGTTGGCCAGGCCGAAAGTGTTGCCTTGCACGGTGGCTGCAGCGCTCGGCACGGCGCCGGCGTCGGTCGAGACCAGCAGCTGTTGCCCGGTGGCAGCGCCAAACAGGTTGCCCTCACCCGTTGCGCTGCCACCAATCACCGTGCCTGCGCCATAGCTTGCCACCCCGATGGCGTTGGACGCCGCCGCATTGCCCGTCGCGTTCACGCCCAACCAGTTACCGCGCACGGTGCTGGTGGCGCAAGCGTAGATGTACACGCCCCACGCCGTGCTGTTGGCGATGAGGTTGCGCTGCGCAGCGTTGCTGCCACCGATCAAGTTGCCCGTACCACCACCGCGAATGGCAACGCCCGAACGGTTGCGCGTGCCCACGGTGGCCAGGCCGTCGGCACCCAGGCCGAACCAGTTGCCTTGCACCAGGTGGTTGCTGGAAGAGAAAAGGTGCAGCGCGTAGCCGTCGCTGCCGTTCCAGCTGCTGAACCTGAAACCCCGCACCGTGCTGGCGTTGCTGCCACTGTCCAGGCGCAAGGCTTCGCTGGAGCTGCTGGCGTTGGCGCTGCCATCGAGGGCGATCATCGGTGTGCCTGCATAACCCGTTTGTGTGGTCGCATCGATGGTCACTGTGCGCGCCACGAACGGCAGGTTGGTGGCTGGACTGATGGTGCAGGCCGCCTGGCTGCCCGTGGTGCAACCGGGGATGGCAAAGGCAATGGCCGGTGTGCCCCCGCCCTGCGCAGCCGAGGCGTTCAGCTCGGCAATCGCCGCGCGCAGCGTGCACACCGCACCGGCGGTAGCGCACAAACCATCCCCCAGGGTGTTGTCCACCGCGTCGCCGTTGTCGTTGACCACCATGTCGACGATCAAGCCGGTGAAGTTCGCGCCGAACTCGCTGGTGTTGCCGCCCGCATCCGTGGCCGTCGCGGTCAATTGCGTGCCGATGGCCAGCGCGGCCACGGGCAGCGTCACCGTGCCGCTGAAGTTGCCGCTGGCGTTGGCCGTCAGGAAGCCGAGGTAAGTCCGGCCCGAGCCGTTGGTGCTGCTCGTGTCGCTGACAAAGATTTCCACGCGGCTGCTCGCAAACAGCGCTTGTCCGGCGGCGATGCCGATGTAGCCGGCCAGAGTGAGCTGGTTGCTGCGCGAGCGGGCGGCGGTGAACACGGGGCTGTCCATCAGCAGGTTGGGCTGGCCGGCGGTCTTGGCGTTGTCGTTGATGGTGATGCCATTGCTGGCCAGGTCGATACCCAGGCCACCATTGCCGAAGTTGCTGTTGCCCTGGATCGTCACTCCCGCTGCTGTGCCAGTGACGCTGATGCCCCCGCTGGTGTTGCCGCGGATCACATTGCCAGTATTGGCGGCTGTCCCGCCAATACTGGTGGCCGAGGTCGTGCTGGTCAGACTGACGGTCAGGCCCCACGTGCTGTTGGCCAGTGCAGCCGAGTTGGCCGCGTTGGCGCCGATGGTGTTGCCTTGCAAGACGTTGGCCGTGCCGCTGCCCGCCAAGGCCACGCCAGCCCCGGTGTTGCCGGAGATGACGTTGCCCTGGTTGCTGCCGGTGCCGCCGATCTGGTTGCTGCCACCGGCGCTCAACGCCAGTCCGCCGCCGCCGTTGCCCAGCGCACTGGTGCCGTCGGTGCCCAGGTAGTTGCCCTGCACGGTGTTGCTGCTGCTGCTGATGACCAAGCCGTGTGCGGTGAAGCGCGTCAGCCTGAAGCCACGCACCGTGCCGCCACCGCCGCTCAGGCTCAGACCGCTGACGCCTCCCCCGGCGCCCAGGCCGTCGAGCCGGACCACCGGTGCGCTGGTCCAGCCAGGTTGTGTTTGCGCGTCGACAACCAATGCGCTGCTCAGGGCCGGCAGCGCGCTGGTCAGGTTGACCGTGGCCACGCCGCCGCTGAAGTAGTTCAACGCACTCCGCAGGCCCGCGGCTGCGCTGCCGTTGCTGAGCATGAAGATCCCATGCTCGATCCCCGCCGTGCGGCCCTGGACTGCCAGCCCCGTGTTGTCCAGCGCGTTGGCATTGGTGATGGCTTGCCGCAAGCTGCCCTGCCCTGCGTCGTTGGTGTTGACGACGCTGTCGAAGTTGAAACCGAAGTCGACGCTGGCCAGGTTGGCGGCAGCCATGCCGACGGGGGCCACGGCGTGCGCGGTCCCGCTCAACCCGGCGCTGTAGACGAAGGTGCTGATGTTGAAGGCCGCGCCGCCGCCGGCGCTGGCCGGGTCGGCAAGTGCGGGATTCGTGCCGCCCACAAAGTCCGTCACCGCCGACAGCACCCCCGCGGTGGTGCTGGTGCGGTAGGTCACGACCCCGCGCAGCGTGCCCACGGTGCCGGTGCGCGTGGACGCCACCGTCTGGCTGGCCACGCGCACGTGGTAGGTGGTGCTGGGCGCGATGCCGCCAAAGCTGTAGGCGCCGCCACCCGCAGTGGTGGTGCTGCTGATGTAGGTGCCGCTGCTGTTGTACAGCTCCACCGTCGCGCCATTGATGCCCGCGCCGCTGCTGCTGGCCAGGTTGCGGCCGGCGCCGCCGCCGTAATTGATGTCCTCGAAAACAGTGCCGGAGATGGCCATCCCGACCAGGTAGTTCGCGCCGAACTCCGAACTGTTGTTGCTGCCGTCCGTGGCCACGCCCGTGATCCGGGTTGTGCCGTTGACCACACCGGTGACGCCGGTGATGGTGCCGCTGAAGTTGCCATTCACGTCGGCCGTGAGCGAGCCAAGGTAGGTCTGTCCGGATCCATTGATGTTGGCGGTGTCGCTGACGTAGACGTCCACCGTGGCCGAGGCAAACGCCGACTGGCTCGCGGCTGAACCCACGTAGCCGGCCACGGTCAGTGTGGTGGTGGCGATCGACGCCGCTGTGAACACCGGGGAGTCCATCAGCAAGTTGGGTTGACTGACGGGCTTGGCACCGTCGTTGACGGTGATCCCGTCGTTGGCCAGGTCGATCCCGATGGCCGTGGAGCCGTAGATCGCGTTGCCGCGGATGGCGTTGCCGCTGGATGTGGCCCCGGTGATGGTGATGCCCTTGGCCGTGCTCAGGCGGATGGTGTTGCCCGAGTTGGTGGCAATGCCGCCGAGGGTGGTGGTGGTGGTCGAACTCACCACGATGCCGCTGCCGGTGCTCGCCAACGGCGTCAGGCCGTCGCCCTGCACACCCAGGGTGTTGCCCAGGACCGAATGGCCTGACGAGGAGGACAGCGAGATGGCGCTGCTGGTGTTGCCTCCGATGGCATTGCCCATGCCGGAAGTGGCGCCGCCAATCACTGCGCCAGTGGCGGTGCTGACGGTGATGCCGTCAACCGTGTTGCCAAGTGCTGCCGTGCCTGCAGCGTTCAGGCCGATCCAGTTGGCGCGGATGGTGGTGGTGTTGCCGCCGCTCGCCACATTGATGCCGCTGCCGGTGTTGCCGGAGATGACGTTGCGCGAGGCGGACGTAACGCCGCCGATGGTGTTGGATGCCGATGCCACGGTGATGCCGCCGCCCGCGTTGGCTGCAGCCGCAGAGCCGGCCGAACTGGTGCCGATCCAGTTGCCGGCGACCGTGTTGCCGGTGCCCGTGGCGATGGCGATGCCAGCACCGTTGAAGCGGTTGATGGTCAAGCCGGCGAGCGTGGAACTGCTGGCGCTGAGGTTCAGGCCGGCCACATTGACGCCGGCGCTGGTGCCGTTGAGTTCAACGACCGGCGCTGCCGTCCAGCCCTGCTGGGCGCGGGCGTTGATCACCAGCGTGGTGGAAATGGTCGGCAACGCGCTGGTTGGTGTGATCGTGGCGATGCCGCTGGTGAAGTAAGTGAGGCTGCTGCGCAGACCACCGGTGAGCGACAACGCTCCACCGCTGCCGGTGGTGCCATTGCTGAGCATGAAGACCAGGTTCTCAACGGCCGCCGTTCGCCCGCTCTGCGCCAGGCTGGCATCGGCCCCCAACGTGTTGGCGTTGGTGATGGCCTGGCGCAGGCTGCCTTGGCCGGCGTCGTTGGTGTTGACGACGCTGTCGAAGTTGAAACCGAAGTCAACGTTCGTCAGGTTGGCCGAGGCCATCCCGACCGGGGCCACGGCGTGCGCAGTTCCGCTCAACCCGGCGCTGTAGACGAAGGTGCTGGTGTTGAAGGCCGCGCCGCCGCCGGCGCTGGCCGGGTCGGCAAGCGCGGGATTCGTGCCGCCCACAAAGTCCGTCACCGCCGACAGCACCCCCGCCGTGGTGCTGGTGCGGTAGGTCATGACCCCGCGCAGCGTGCCCACGGTGCCGGTGCGCGTGGACGCCACCGTCTGGCTAGCCACACGCACGTGGTGGGTGGTGCTGGGCGCGATGCCGGCGAAACTGTAGGCGCCGCCACCCGCAGTGGTGGTGCTGCTGATGTAGGTGCCGCTGCTGTTGTACAGCTCCACCGTCGCGCCATTGATGCCCGCCCCGCTGCTGCTGGCCAGGCTGCGGCCAGCGCCGCCGCCGTAGTGGATGTCCTCGAAGACCGTGCCGCTGATCGTGTACGTGGTGCCGGCCCCGAATTCGAACGCGCCGATGTCGATGGGGACGACTCGCACGTACCCGCGCTGGTCGGTCGTCGGCGCGCTGCTGGCTGTGCCAGCGTTGATGGCGGCACTGCCGCCATTCAGGGCGTGCGTCAGGGTCGGGCCGCCGTTGTTGGCCAGGGCCGCCAAGCCTGCGCTGGTGTTGCGCAGGTCATTGCCATGCGAAAAGCTGCAGGTGTCGGCACTGTCGAGGTTGTTGCCCTGCGTGGTGATCGTGCCGCTGCAGTTGCCCCCGTTGTTGGCCGAGACGATGGTGTTGCGAACGAACAGCGAGCCGCCGTTGCGAAAGATACCGCCGGCGCTGCTGCCGCTGTTCGCGGCTACCGTCAGGTTGGTCAGAACTACGACGCCGGCTCCGACAAACAGACCGCCGCCTGTGCCGCCGGCCGTGTTGGCACTGAGCGTGACGTTTGCCATGGTCATTGCGG
>Ga0105047_10005342_pt1 | contig 22101 bp, 18 predicted proteins | sample MAT04_FD_78384 | JGI IMG/M metagenome (GOLD analysis project Ga0105047, IMG submission 78384) | Freshwater microbial communities from Lake Fryxell liftoff mats and glacier meltwater in Antarctica - MAT-04 (megahit assembly) | ecosystem: Environmental > Aquatic > Freshwater > Ice > Liftoff... | reverse complement strand
GCGCGAACTGCTTGCACGCGACGTTGCCGTCAACGCGCTTGTTCAGTCCAAACCGCTCGCACACAACGATCCGCGCATTAAATCAATCACAGGTGGATTATTTGAGGCACAAGCAGTGGCGGATGGGATGACTGGGTGCGACGCGGTCATTCATCTCGTCGGGATCATCAGGGAAAAAAAAGATGCGACGTTTCATCACATCCACGTCGACGGCACGCGAGCGGTGTTGGATGCTGCCGGTCGCGCGGGGATCACGCGATACATCCACATGTCCGCTCTCGGTTCACGTCCGACGGCTGTCAGTAATTATCACAAGACCAAGTTTGACGCCGAAGAATACGTGCGACGAAGCGGGCTTGATCACACAATCTTCCGGCCGTCGTTGATTCATGGCCAGGGCGGGGAGTTTATGCAGATGGAGGCGGCATGGGCGCGCGGTAGATCGCTCCCGTTTCTATTCATGCCCTATTTCGGATCGGGCAAACTGGGATTGAAAGGTGGCGGACAGCTGCAGCCGATATTTGTTGGCGATGTCGCCCGGGCATTTGTCGACGCGCTCACGAAGCCTCAGACGATCAACCAGACCTACGTCCTTGGCGGGCAGGAGAAAATGAGCTGGCCAGAGATGCACAAAATCGCATCCGAAATCATCGTGGGCAAGCGCCGCAAAACCGCCCCCATCCCCGCGTGGTATGGCAAGGTGCTTACGTCCGTCGTCCCCTCCGCCTTGCTCCCCTTCAATCGCGATCAGATCATCATGTCACAGGAGAACAACACGTGCGACCTGTCGAAGTTCATCGCCGACTTCGGGTGGGAACCCCGTGGATTCGCAGAAGCACTAAAAACGTATTCCCCCGGCCTGTAAATGTTGAATCACCACGCTCAGCCGTCCCATCTTTAAGTCTCGCTTAGTGCGCTTCGGGCGCTTCGTGTCGAAATTTATTTCGCGAGGCGGTGACGCCTGAAGCTCACTCAGCTTCAAGTTCGGCGTCCTGCAGGCTGGTGATGGCGGTCGCGATGTCTTCCAATCTGTCGAGGCCGGCTTCGCGCTCGATGGCCAGGGGTCCGTCGTAACCTACATCGTCCAGTGCATCGAGAAACTTTCCCGCCCCGACCGCGCCGCTGCCGAAGGGGACTTCCTCTCCCCAGGTGAGACCGGGTTTATTGGACATCCTTGCGTCTTTCACATGTACGTGCGCGATATGTCTGCCCAGCGTCGCGACGGCGTCGATCGGATCGCCACAGCCATAGAGCAGCATGTTGGCGGGGTCGAAGTTCACAAACACGTTGCGATGATTGAGATCGTTCAGGAATTTCAGGAGCTCGGTCGCTGGCTCCTGCCCGGTCTCAAGGCCGAGTCGCACACCCTGCCGCGACATCTCGTCGGCGAGGCTGCGCAGGCGTGACAGCAGGTGCGGATAATTTGCATCGCTCGAAACAGGGACAAACCCGATGTGGGTCGTCAGCTTGTCGCCACCAAGGTCAGCGACAATTTTTGCTGCTGACAGCGTGACCGCGCGACGGGCCTCCCACGTCGCATCGGGCACATATCCACCCGTCTGCGCAATCTGGGCGATAGTTGAATAATCCTCACCTGAAAAGCCGATCATCCCCGCGGTCATGTGCACGCCCGAAGCGCGGAAAATGTCGATCTCTGCAGTTCGTCGCGCGTCGTCCATGGCGACAAGCGGCCCGATGGCCAATTGCACGTGTTCGAGGGTGAGCTCGCGCACCTGGTCGATCAAATCCGTCATGTTGATGGGCTGAAGCGACCAACTGCATACGGCAATATCGTGTCCCGCAATTTTCATGAAGACGTTGTAACGCGATGTGCCGATTTTATCGACTGCTTCACCCTTCTTGCTCAAAGCGTTAGACAGGGGATGGGGCGTGACGCAATTTAATCGTGAGGAGTCCTCCGGACGTCACAGGAATGCCGGCGTGGCGGTTCAAATCTTTGTGCTATCACCGCAGGAACCTCGACATCCATCAAGCACGTTCATTATGCGATCAAACGGAGGTCTGAATGTCGAGCGTATCACTCATCTGCCGCGCAGCTTGTTCGCGACGTGTCGTGCCTTTCTTTTCCATCGGCTGGGGTCGGTAAGCTTTTTCATGAACGTGGGCGGAGGCTTCGGGAATGCTTCAGATCGCGCAGCCTGACTTCCGTGAAATTCAAAAACGATATATCGCGCTCGCACCGTCCCGGGATTGTGAATCCCGTGCATCTGCCCCGCCGGGTGATAAACCACCGCATGCGGGGAAACGCGCTGGTCGAGCGTTTCGATCTCACCTTCCAGCATGATGATGGCAACATCGTACGCGTCGGCATGCGGCGCGTAACCGGCACCGGGTTCCAGAATCGACACATGACAATGAAGCTTTCGCAGGCAAAGCGTTGACCCTTCAAACAAGGTGCGCGGACGGAAACCTTGCCCCGACTTTTCATCCATCGACGGATCAAACGCACTGTAATGCCCGAACGAAAGCATCGACGCGCCGGCTTGTGGCTCGGCATACCACTTAAACATCAAATAGTTGGCGGGCGCCACGCTCGTCGTTCGCAGCGTGTGAGGAAACATTGATGGGTAGTAGACGAATTCGCCCGGCCGAAGCGGATGTCGCTCATCCCCGTACAAGCCCTTGACCTGCGGCAAAAGCACGTCGGCCTCGCCCGATAGCAGGATCAGAATTTCCTCTTCGCGATGCGTGTGTGGCGGATGCGGGCACTGGTGCTGATTGAGAACCGACACGTGCGCTTCCATATCGATCAGATCCGGTGTCGATCCTTCAAACATCGCATACGGTCTAAACCCTTTCGTGTCGTCCGGCGCAAGAGGAAGCTGCAGTGGTGAGACAAGATTGGAGAGTTGCACGCTGCGCCCCTTCGCTGCGGGCGCTGGACCCGAAACGATGCGATTGACGCCTGTGGTATCGGTTCCTCGAATCATAATGCACGGGGGTTTGGGGAAGTCACGCGATCGAAAAGGCCAGTCAAGATAGTTCAGGTCCGGGATGCGGATGACTGTCTCGGGCGTGGCATACTGCAGTAGCAACGCCCGTCGTGTCTGACCTCCACGGTTGGCCGAATGATGCCACAGGCGACCTTGAAAGAACAGTGCCTGACCGTCCGAAGTCGCTGGGATCATGAGCTGCGCGCGGGAGTCGCGCTCACGCGCCCACGCCAGCAGCGCGTCGGCAGTGGTGTCGGCGCGCGATACGCCATTCTCGCCGCGCATCTGCTGAATGGTCTCTGTAAAATGATGTGTGTGAGAGATGAACTGCAGTCCCGAATCGGACGAGGCTTGTTCCAGTCCGATCCAGACGGACACAGTCTGCCCCTCGCCTGATGTTTCAATATCCGAATGCCACGGATGGTTCGCCCCGGCCCGCTGAGTCTGGATCGACCCACCCCAGAGCATCACGTTGCCCCCCAACATGCCGGTCACCACGTCGACGATCGCCGGATGTGCAGCAACTTCGTAGTACACACGGTCGCTTGCCCCCGCTCCTTTTTGCCAATCCATCGGCGGACGTCGGTGCGGCGCCGACAGGTGCGTCAGGAACTGTCTACACTCCTCTGGCGATAAAACCGGCACCGGCCCGGCAAACCCCTGCTCGGCAAACTGTATGCAAATCTGCTCTGTTGAAGAGCGAATAAGTGCTGGCGGGAACGTCGCACGCATCCTGAGATATCGGCTTGATCAGAAAGTCGCTGAAAATGCTCGACCTTTTTCGAAGACACATGAAGCGATGGAAGTGAGACACGTAGACACCCGTGCTGATGCAACTCGTTTCATGAGTCTGTTGTTAGATCCGATAAAATGCCATGGCATTTGTCCGATAGAGGGCAGTAGCCTGGTCGTCGGAACATTCTGCTTGCCGCAGGATGTCATCCAACGCCGCCACCCACCTCACAAATGACCCCGCCTGCAGCAGCACCGGCCAATCACCGCCGAACATCACGCGATCAAGTCCAAACTCCCGAATCGATGTCAGAATATAGGGCGTGATGTCGGCAACAGTCCATGTTGGCCAGTCTGCCTCTGTGACCACCCCACTGATCTTGCACCACACGTTCGGCAATACTGCGAGTTCTTTCATCAGGGTCGCCCACGGTTCGATAGTCCGCTCTTTGATAAACGGCTTGCCGATGTGATCCAGCACAAATCGCGTATCGGGACACAGTCTCGCCAAGGTGATGGCGGCGCGCATCTGATCATCTCCCTTGATACAGATTTCAAAGTGGAGGTTCATGGGCCCGAGCATCTGCACCCCCGCGATGAAGTCGGGATGAAGGCCGAAGTTTGGATCTCCTTCAAACTGGAGAATGCGACGAATCCCGCGCACCAGTGGATTGGCCGCGACGACCCGCTGAATCCCCTCTCGCGCAGCCAGTCCCTTTTCGACAGGTGCCCACGGGACGATGGCTGCGATTCTCAGATCACGTTGCGCGCATTCCGTTACCCACGCCGCCTCCAATTCATACTGCGCTGGGTGACATTCACACTGCAGAAACACCATTTTCTCGACCTGCACGCCATCAATCGCCCCATCATAATCGTCCAACAAAAACGACCGATTAAGTGCCGGAACCGTCGCAAGCCACGGATACCGAATCAACCCCTCCGGCTGCCATATGTGCAAATGCGTATCGATAATCGGGAAGTCAGGCATGAGCGAAAGCTACCACCTTTAAGTCCAAGCACAAACCAACTAGATAATAACCGGGACAGTCCCGGTATTTGATGGCGCGTGGTAGATAACCGGGACTGTCCCGGTTATCTGATGGCGTAGCGAGTCGGTGATTTCAATTATCGGAATTACAAAGAGGAGTGGGTGGTGCTTTCGCGATGGGGCCGATTTCGGTCGCGGGTAATGTTGTCGATATGCCTGACGCTACGTCATCGCTGAACAACGTCGGGGCTGCCGGGCAATCATCGACCTGGGGCCGCGTTACACTTACGATTCGATCCAGTTTGAAGTTGCGGCGGTCGTTGCGCAGCTCGCAATGAGCGATGAGGATCAGTTCGCCTTTGAAGCGTCGCACCGATACCGGTTTTACCGCACGATACGTGCGATTCTGGCCGGCGTCGAGATATTCCAGCACGACCGTTGTGCGTTGGTCGAGCGCTTCCTGCATCTCCAATGGAAGCTCGCTTTCTCGCGATGAAATGGGATGCAGTCCCATCGGCCCGCCTTGCTGGACAATGGCGTCACAGAGGCAGAGGTTCCATCCGCCGGCCGGTTCGATCATGCGATCAAATACGTGATAGGTCGTCATCGCATCGGCCAGGGCGCGATGGGCGACCACAGGTGGGACACCCAGCCTGCAGGCAAGCCGACCGAGCCCGTTCCCTCCGCGCCCGAACCGCCGACGAGCGATGCGCACGGTGTCCAACACCTGTGCAGGTCCGAGCACCTGTCCGATCTCGCTATGGGCGATACGAAACTCGCGCGCCAGGAATGATAGATCAAACCGCACATTATGCCCTGCCACCACCGCCCCCTGCAGAAGCCGCGTGACCTCGGGCAACATTGTCTCGAACGTCGGTTGGCCTGTCACCATGTCCTGCGTGATCCCCGTCAGCGCTACCACGCCGGCCCCAATCCGCCGTTGCGGGTCGAACAATTGCTGGTATTCCTCCACCACGCGTCCCCCCTCAACCCGCGCGATGCCGATCTCAATGACGCGATCTCCATAGACCGCCGACGCCCCAGTTGTCTCAACGTCGACAAAGGCGATCGGGATGCGATGAAGTTGATCCAGCAGAGAGATGGGCATGGCCAACTCATCTTAGCCATGACTTCCGGAGATGCGCGAAGCGCGATGCAATCCAGAACGGCCGTCAAGTGACGGCGGCAACTGTTCTCTAAAGAGTGACCTGGTCACAAGAGGTCAAAACCCGAACAGGCTGCCCATCAGCTTTTTTGCCAGTTCGCGGGCGGCTTCGGATTTTAGGAGGATTTGGGGATCTTTCAGCAGCTCTTTTAAGTCAACGCTCCCCGCATATTCCAGTGGAACTTTGGCCGTCAGCATGGCCAGGGGAGAGCCATCGTCGAACTCGAGGGCACCCTTGAGATCGTAGTTGAGATTGCCTTCGCTTTTATAGATCGCTTCCTTCGCCTGCAGGAGGTCTTTGAAATTAAACACGATGGGAAGCGTGACCGGAGCTGACCCTTTAGCAGGAATGGCCGCACTCGGAGAGGCGACGCCTTCAAACAATTTCACGTTGGCTACGCGCACGCTGTAGCGGGCACCCGACAGCGGGATGACGACGTCGTTGGGATTGGTGACGTCCAGATTCACACCAACGGTAAATCCGTCAGCGGTCAGTCCGGTGATATCGGCACCCTTGATGATGGCCGTTGGCTTTTGAACAGACGCGCAGCCAGCCAACAGCATGGTGAACGCGATAAGGAAAAAAAGGCGAGGCATTCTGTGCTCCTCCTGAAAAGATATGGGTCTGTTATCCGTAGTCAGTCGCGAGGAATCGAGCGTTCGCGGCCCGACCGGCGAATGGGAAATGTCGAATGTCAAAAAGTCGGCTACGACCTATCGACAGTCAATATTGAACATTCGACCTTCGATGCCAGGGACTACCGACAACGGACTACCTTACAGTTGCACCCCAATAATGGTCGCCTCGAATGCGAGGTTGCCTTGCACCAATCCCTGCACCCGGCAGGCGACTCGGCGATGGCGTTCCCAGATTTTTTGACAGAGAATGTACATGCGACAGCCCGGTGCGACCTGCGAGCGGAACTTCACATCCTCGAGCCCGCCGAAACCGACAAAGCCGGTCCAGTTGAGATATCGTTTCGTGAAAAAGCTGGCGAGCTGCGCCCCGGCCTCCAGCATGATGACCCCGGGCAACAACGGTCGGCCGGGGATGTGACCGGCCACCCAAAACTCGTCGGCCCGCACGTCTTTGTATCCGATGATCTGTGCGCAAGTCGTCTCTACATGGACGATACCGTCAAGGTGTTCCATGTCGCCCCGCTGAGGATTGAACTCGCGGATCGCGTCCTGGTCGTGGAGGACGTGGTCGAGATCGACAGTGGACAGATCAATGATGAATTGTGGTGGCATGAGTGCGGATGGGAGTCATGCGCTGAGTGAAAGCGCGCGTTCGTTGTCAGACGTGCGGTGCTTGGCGCGAGGGAAACGCGGGACAAACCCCGCGGCGAAACAATGGGGGATGCACCATTTTCCACAAGTCCCACGCTCAGCCGCCCGGTGTGTTGATCGGAAAGGTTTGCGTCAACCATCGGTTGCGCAACCTACTCGGCGGTGGCGGCGGTGTCTTCGGTTTCGGACGCGTCGCGGCCTTCAAGCATTTTCTTACGGACGTCCTGGGCAGCAGCTTTGATTTCCTGCATTTTCTTGCGAACGCGTGTGGTGGCCGCCTTGTTTCCGCCTTGGGCCTTGCTCACGTCCTCTTCACATTCGGTTACCAAGCGTTTCAGCGTTTCATATTCCTGCATATTGAGAATCCTCCGAGAGGGTTAAATGAAGGGAAACGACGATATCGACGCATGGGACCGGTGTCAAACGCCAGCGCAGGATAGCTGGCAATCGTGGATGCCGTGAACTCAATGGCTCCGGAATATCCGCGGGCACTACAGGGTTTTGTAAGCCCGGCCCGAAGTCACTTGTTCATCGGTCAAATCTGGCCGTCTTTCTTGCCAATGTAAGTCAGCAGGTCGACCACGCGGTTCGAATAGCCCCACTCATTGTCATACCAGCTGACGATCTTGAAGAATCGCTTTTCGCCGGGCAGGTTGTTCTGCACAGTGGCGAGGCTGTCGTAGATCGAACTGCGCTTGTCGTGGATGAAGTCGGTGCTGACCAATTCTTCTTCGGTGAAACCCAAATAGCCCTTCAGATAGGTCTCTGAAGCCTTCTTCAACAGCGAGTCGATCTCCTGGATGCTGGTGTCTTTCACCGATCGAAACGTCAGATCAACAACCGACACATCCGCAGTCGGCACGCGGAACGCCATGCCCGTCAGCTTGCCCTTGGTGGCAGGCAGGACTTCACCGACGGCCTTGGCAGCACCGGTGGAGGACGGGATGGTGTTGATGGCTGCTGCACGTCCGCCGCGCCAGTCCTTCTTGCTGGGACCGTCGACGGTCTTTTGTGTAGCCGTGTAGGCATGGATGGTGGTCATCAGGCCGGTCTCAATCCCGATGCCTTCCTTCAACAGCACGTGCACCAGAGGGGCCAGGCAGTTGGTTGTGCACGAAGCGTTCGACACGATGGTGTGCTTTGTCGAATCATACTCCTCATGATTCACGCCCATGACCAGCGTCTTGACCTCACCCTTGGCCGGCGCCGAAATAATCACCTTCTTCGCGCCTGCGGCCAGATGTCCCTTGGCCTTTTCGCTTTCGGTGAAGAGCCCGGTCGATTCGATCACATAATCGACGCCGAGATCCTTCCACGGCAACTGTGCCGGATCGCGCGTGGCCATCACGCACTTAATCTCCTCGCCATTGACGACAAGCAAATCGGCCTCGGCCAAGTCAGGCTTGCTCTTGCGCGTCTCCACTTTGTGCTTGAAATGCCCATGCACCGAGTCATATTTCAGCTGATAGGCGAAATAGTCCGCATCGGTGGAGATATCCACGACCGCGACGACATCGATGGTCTTACCAAGCAATCCCTGGTCGGCCAGCGCCTGGAAGACCAATCGCCCGATGCGTCCAAACCCGTTGATGCCTACTTTTAATGCCATGACCAACTCCAATTTTTAAGAAATCTGCGGAAGGTAAACAATTTAACGCTTGACAAAAATCGGTATGCCCGACAGCGCAGCGTACAGATTTGACGATAGGGGGATTGGCTGGATGTGTCAAGAAACACTTACGTCAAATGGCAGACTCCTTGCGATTTTCCTACCCTTCGCCGATCCTCGCAACATCAATGGTCGGCGATGCAAATCATGCTCCCTCTCCCCCGCTGTTGCTTCGCCTGACCTGGCTCACCCCAACGCGGTGTCGGGCGTTGTTTGTGGCGATACTCCTCGTCACATTTCTGAATAATCTTTCATACATCACATCCGGCCCGCTTGACCTGTCTGGGGACGAGGCCCACTACTGGGACTGGTCAAGGCAACTGGACTGGAGCTACTACAGCAAGGGGCCTGTCGTTGCGTATCTCATTCGTGCAAGCTGCGCGATCTTCGGAGACGTCGCCTGGGCGGTGCGCCTCCCGGCTGTGCTGTTGGCGGGTGGGACGTCGATCCTGACGTATCTTCTCACCCGAAAGCTGTTTGGCAGCGATCGACTCGCGCTCGGTGCCGTCCTCCTGTACGGCCTGGCCCCCCTCTTCAGTGCTGGCAGTGTATTGATGACCATCGACCCGCCCTTTTTCTTCTGCTGGGCGTTGGCCACCTACCTGGCCGTGATCGCAATACTCGATCAAAAACGATGGGTCTGGCCCTTGGTCGGGGTGGTCGTCGGCATTGGTTTTCTTGCCAAGTATGCGATGCTCCTTTGGATCTTTTCGTTGGTGCTGATCCACCTCCTGAATCGTCGATATCGATCAACCCATACCCAGATCACGAACGCACCATCCCCCCCGCGCCCGACCCCCGAGAGTCCGGATATCTTCCTCGGTCCACGAAACATCCTCACCGTCCTCGCCATCGCCTTACTCTTCACGACGCCAGTGATCATCTGGAATGCGCAGCATGACTGGGTCAGCATCCGACACGTTTTTCAGCAGACCGGTGCGAGCGGCGAAAAAGCGTTCACCCTTCTGAATTTCCCAATATTTGCCGCAGGGCAAGTTGGCGTGCTGGGGCCGGTATTGGCGGTCATCATCGCGCTGGCTGTCGTGCGGGCTGTCAGGCCACGTGGGGCGCCGCGGCCTGAACAACTACTGCTGGCGGTCGGTCTGCCGGTCCCGTTCTGGCTCACTGTGGTCCGCGTGTTCGCGCCCGTACAGCTCAACTGGGCAGCACCCGCGTATTTTGCGCTCTTGATCCTCGCAGCCAAATATCTTGCTGATGCGTTGCAGGACGATCGCACCTGGCGACGCCTACGCGGGTGGTTCTGGGGGACGATCATTTTGGCAATCGTCTCCGGTCCGCTCGTTCGCGATACATCGATTCTCTATCCTTGGTTTCCGAAACTGAAATGGCGGGAGATCGATCCCAGCATTCGACTGCGCGGCTGGAAGGCGCTGGGTGGACACGTCAGTCGTGAACTAAAGGTGTTAGGATCTGGGGCGTTTGTCCTCACCGACAAGTATCAAACTGCCGGTGAAATGGCGTTTTATGTCGAGGGTCAACCCAAGACTTTTTATGCCGGCTCGTATGCAAATGACCCGGGCAAGCGCGACCGACTTTCGCAGTACGACGTCTGGCCGGACCGTACGCTTGATCCATCTCGCACAACGCTGCTGGGCCGGGACTGCATCTTTGTCGGGTTCATGACCAATGACATGAAGGCCGCCTTCGATCGTGTTGAGCAGCTCCCGGAACGGGAGATAAAGGTTCGTGGCGTTGGCGTGCGCACGATGCGATTGTGGCGATGCTTTAATTTTCACGGCAAGGCTCGTCCGCCGGGACGTACAAAAAACTGATGGAAGCATCAGAAGGCAAAACCCCACCCGTTGTGGTCGCAGCCGTCTGGATCATTGCGATCCTGCTGGCAACGCAGCTGGACGCGCTGGTGGCTACGGGTATGCGCGACGCGGGGGCGGTGGCCTTTTTGAAAGATTCACATCGACCGGTTGCCGAGATATTGAAACTGCCCGGGGAATACTGGTTCATCCTAGTCCTGGCGGGCGCGGTCGCGTGGATGCACCCGTTGAAATGGCAAGCGGGCGCTTTCCTGGCCTTATGCGGGGCCGTCAGTGGAGCCAACGCGTTGATCAAGTGGTCGGTCGGTCGCACGCGCCCTTTCAAAGGCATCGATCCGCTCGATCTCGATTTTTTTCGATGGGGCGTGTCGGGACTGTTTCATCAGACCAACCTCTGCTTCCCCAGCGGCCACGCAACGCTCGCCTTCGCCGCTGCCGAGGCGCTGCGCATGCTGTTCCCAAAGTATCGCGCGATCTTCTACGTCACGGCATCGATCACCGCTGTCGAGCGGGTGCTGGAAGCCGCTCACTACCTGTCCGATGCGGTGGGTGGCGCGGCTTTGGGAATCTTCGGCACACGCTTTATCGCGTGGATCATCCGACAGTGCATGGATGAGCGGGAATCGTGGCGGCAAAGACTGGCACCAACCTTTCAACAGATGGGTAACGCGCTGCTGCGGGTCGACGATGAAATGCTGCAAGTGCTCAATCGCGCAGGTTGGGAAAAAGGTATTGATCCGCCCGATCGTGGCACAGGCGACCCGCCTGTGGTTTCTAAAGGACACCGGCGGGTCTCCCGTGCCACAGTTACCTCTGTCGCGCCTCACGACACCGTTCTAATGGATCCGTCGTATCGACAGGTCCCAATCCCCCCGGCGCGACTCGCAACAGTCAACCGCCATCACCCGACCCCCGACTCCCAACTGCCCGCCACCCCACTGCCTGATTCCGTCTCACTGGAAATCCACGCGACTTGCGCAGAAGATGACGCCCCGATGAACGACGCCCCGTATTTGTCCCTGGTGATCCCCTGTTACAACGAAGAGGAAAATGTGGCGGCGCTCCTGCATCGCGTGGGCGCGTCGCTGGATGCGATGAACAAGCCATACGAGGTGCTGCTCATCGATGACGGATCGACCGACACCACGCCCCAATTGCTCACCGACGCACGCTCGCAATACCCGTGGCTGCGCGTCCTGCGCATGGTCAAGAATGGCGGGCAGAGCGCAGCCTTTGAAGCGGGCTTTGAAGCAGCACTCGGACAGATTATCGCGACCATCGATGCGGATTTGCAGAACGATCCCGAGGAAATTCCGCGACTCGTCCAGATGCTGGAAGCACAGAATGTCGACATGATCACAGGCTGGCGAAAGGAGCGACAGGATACATCGTTCCGTCGCTGGCAAAGTCGCCAGGCCAATCGCCTGCGCAACTGGATCACCCAGGAAACCGTCAACGACTCCGCGTCATCGCTCAAACTATATCGCGCGCACGCAATCAAGGGCATCAAACTGTTCCGCGGGGCGCACCGCTATTTTCCGACATTGGTGAAGCTGCGCGGCTACACCGTTTTTGAAACGCCCGTCAAGCACTCTGCCCGACATGCCGGCGTGGCCAAGTATGGTTTCGGCAACCGCGCCTTTGTCGGGCTGGTCGATCTATTTGGTGTCCGATGGATGAAAAAACGCTATCTCCGGTATCAAGTCACCGAAGTCCCCCCACCGACGCGCCCATAATCCTGCGCAACGGAAATCAATCGGCCACCTTCATCTCCAACGGCGACGGCACGTATCGGCCGGAGTGGTTTCGCCTTGGAGAACGTGCGATGCTGCGCTTCAAGGATCATACGTTCCTGAATATCGGGCACGTGCAACCGACTCGTGGAAAGCTGAGCAGCCTCGATGATCTCAAAGTTGTTTTTGAGGGCGTCGAAGTCTTCGGGGGCACGCGTGTCGAATGGACTACAACCATCGCCGTCGCGCCTGACGGCGGCTCTGGCTTTTCCGTGAGCACATTGATTCGCCCGGTCGATGAATCCATCGAACTTTTAGAAGGGTTGAGCAGTTTCGAAACGCCCTACGAATACGACGGCATGGAAGAATCGACAACGGTCATCGCCCAACAGCCTGTCTTTCGATCGCGCGCGGGGAAGGAAATCAACGGCGCGGGTTACACGCATCCCCACTGGTATTATGGCCGAGCCGGTCGCGCGCACCTGACCTATCCCAGCAGTTCCCCGCTGCTCGCCCATCGCATTGTCTCTGCCGATGGGTCGAACGAACGCTGCACAATGGTCGTCGGAAATTGGGACGATTCTGACCTGCATGACCTGTTTGCACATCCGACGCGCGCCCTGCAGGCGGAGGATGCGGTGCTCGGGGCGACACAGCAAAAAGTGGGATCACGCGGATTCAAATTTCTCGTCGGAGCGCTCAATTGGAATCATTCGCTTTACAAGGATCCGAACGTTGTTGTCGATGCAAAGACAGGATTGCGACAGTCGCTCATCGTCGATTTCGCGGACAAGCTGCCAGCAAATCGGTGGGACATCTGGCTGGCCGACGGGTGGGAACGCGTCTGCCGGGTGCATTTCCCACTTGAGGGGAAACTGCCCGCATTTGAGGTGCATCGTTCGCTCGGTACGTCGTGGGTCGATGCAACAGAGTGGCTGGCCGAGCAATTTAACAAACCTGAGGGCCTGCACGGATTTTTCTATCCGGAAAAAGGCGTCGCCGTCTACGCACCGGGCACGCGCCCGAAGTGGGACGGCGGCGTGAAGTTTTTCGCTGCCCAGTGGACGGGGCCACTGAGCTATCTCGCGAAAGCATTCCACCGTCCGGATTTCGCGCGTGCATCCGATCGTCTTGAACAGATGGCCATCGAAGATTTTGATGTCAAACAAACTGCCTCGGCGATCTGGACCATCGGCTGGATGCCGCAAGTCGTCGCGCTGTTGCGTAAAGACGCAGTTGCGGGCGTGTCGGCGGAGATGCGCGGGAAGGTGTCAGAGTATCTCACCCTCCGCAGCGAAGTTATTCTCAATCCCCCCACCGCCGCCACCAAGCGGGGTGATGGTGGGATGCTGGCGTGGGATGCGCTGGGCAATCTGCTGGCTGCACCGTTGTTCGACAGTGAAAATCGCAAGAGAGTTGCTCGCGAGTTGCTCGCCCGCGTGAATCCGCGACTCGATGATGAGTTCTGGACCTTCAATTGCGCAGCCGAGGGAGACTTGGTTGGAGGCGGGCAGGCACGACCCTTCGGGCACGGCGTCGCGATCACCGCGAATATGCTCGCGTGGAAACTTTTCGGAGACGAACAATACCTCCGCGCCGCCGAACGCTTCGCCAATCTCACGCTGGCGATGCACTTCATCACCTGGAATGAATCGCCTTCGTGCGACCTCGACACGCGCGGGTGGGCGCACGGTTCGACGGGCGGGCGCGATCAATGGGCACAGATTCCACCCTGGGAGACGGGCTACGCGTTGCAGCAATTCGCGCCGATGTTACTCGCAGAAAAAGCGCGGGCGGGTTTCTACGATGCGCTGTGGTATTTCGCGCGGACAGGGCTGGCGCAATTCCCGAAAGCCCGCACGCTGAAGCGACTTTACAAGCCGGATATGTCGATCACATATCGGCCGATTCACTCTATCGCCAGCGAGCGCGAGTTCTATCTGAAGCTCCCCTATCTTGCCTATGAAAATCCTTGGGACCAGACATTGCTGGCAGGCTATCAAGGTGTGGAACCGCTCATTTTATCGGCGTTCTTGGGCAACGCTCTCGTCGCTGCCAGCGACGATCGCCTTCAGGCTATTGTCCCCGCTGCGGCTGCGTATGAAGATGTGTCGAACGGGTTTGATGTGCATGTCTGGAATCCGACTGACGAAGCAATCACGACCAGGATTATCGCCGGTGGACTGTCGCGTGAGTTGTTCGATCTCCCGAAAGATACGATCAACGTTCCGTCGCGCGAGGTCGTCATCCAGCGGATCGGGAGGCGCAAGTGAGCAAGCTACGCTGGGGCATCATCGGGACAGGTCTGATCGCCAAGGAGTTTGCCGACGGTATCAACGCCTCGACCACCGGCGAACTCTCCGCGGTCGCGTCGCGCACGCGCGCGTCGGCCGAGACGTTTGGCGATGCGTATCGGGTGCCGCATCGTTTTGACAGTTATCAGTCGATGCTTGATTCATCGCTCGTCGACGCGGTCTACATCTGCACGCCCCACCCCATGCACGCGGAGTGGAGCATCAAAGCTGCCGAGGCCGGCAAGCATATCCTTGTCGAAAAACCGATCGGCATGAACTGGTTTGAGACGATGGCCATGATCGATGCCGCGCGGGTCAACGATGTGTTCCTCATGGAAGCATTCATGTATCGCTGCCATCCTCAAATGCGCAAACTAGCGGAGATCATCCGTGCAGGCGCAATCGGTGCAGTGCAGATGATCCGCGCGAGCTTCTCCTATGCAGCAGGTTTCGATCCGGCGAATCGCCAATACAACAACGATTTGGGTGGCGGAGGGATTTTAGATGTCGGGTGTTATCCGGTATCCATCGCGCGTCTGATAGCCGGTGCTGCGCAGGGGAAAAGTTTCGCTGAGCCGATTGATGTGAAGGGTGTTGGTCATCTCGGGCCCACGGGCGTCGACCATTATGCGGCAGCCGTCCTTCGGTTTGCGGGCGATCTGATTGCGCAGGTCTGCACGGGCATCGGGCTGAATACGCACAATGACAACATTGTGGAGATTTTCGGCAGCGATGGGAAAATCACGCTCCCCGATCCGTGGATTCCGTCGAGATGGGATCGTTCGCCCGCAAAAATCATCCTGAAGCGCCACAAGGAGAAATCGCCGGAGACAATCCTGGTCCCCTGTGCGGACGATCTGTATACCTGCGAGGCCGACGAGGTGGCACGGAACATTTCCGCTCGTCAGGCGCCGGCGATGTCATGGGACGATTCGCTCGGAAATATGCGGGTGCTTGACCGTTGGCGGGCGGAGCTTGGTCTGGTGTACGAATCAGAAAAGCCCGCGCGGGCGACGAACCTGACGACTGCTGGGCGACCGATACAATTCAACCGAACGAACGAGATGGCGTACGGCACGGTGAAGGGCATCGACAAGAAGATCTCCCGGCTCGTATTCGGTTGCGATTCCAATCACACCTGGCCGGACACCGCTGTCATGCTCGATGACTTCTTCGAGCGCGGTGGAAACACCTTCGACACGTCCCACGGATACGGAAATCCCAACGGCGCTTGCGAAATCAATCTGGGATCGTGGGTCAAGCAGCGCGGGGTGTGCGATCAGGTTGTGATCATCGAAAAAGGCGCGAACTATCACAATGGCAATCCGCGCGGGCTTTCGATCGAACTGCTGGCAGGGCTCGAACGCCTGCAAATGGATCATGTCGACATCTACATGATCCATCGGGACAACGAACAGGTCCCCATCGGTGAATGGGTGGATGTTTTGAATGAGCACCTTTCTTCTGGCCGAATGAGCGTGTTCGGATTATCGAACTTCACCATCCTGCGATTGCAGGCGTTTGCAGAGTATGCGAAGAAAAACGGGAAGCAGAATTTCAGCGTAGTAAGCAATCAATTCAGCCTGGCTGAGTTGCTGGCGCCGATCTGGGATGTGTTTTTGGTATCGTCAGGAGATCGCGCGTCGCGGCAGTGGTTCATCGATACCCAGACGCCGCTCTTTCCGTGGTCAAGCCAGGCTCGGGGATTTTTCCTGCCGGCTGCCACACCAGAAAATCGCAGCAACGCTGAGTGGGTGCGCTGCTGGTACAACTCGCAGAACTTTGCCCGGAAATCCCGGGCGGATGAGCTGGCAAAGAAATATCAGGTCGAGACGATTAACATCGCGCTGGCGTGGGTTCTGGCCCAGTCGTTTCCCACTTTCCCCCTCGTCGGCCCTAAGCAGTTAAGCGAAACGCGATCAACGTTGCGAGCACTGTCGATCAAGCTGACACCCGATGAGGTGGATTGGTTATCAGATGGATGAAGATGCGAACACGTCTCCGTGATGAGCCGATTATGATCAAGACGTTCCACCAGCATGCACGACGGACATTCCACATTCGACACTCAACAGTCGACATTCATCATTCACATCCGTCCGCTGTCGAAGTCTCCCCCACCCGTATCATCCGGCTGGTACAATCATTTTGATGTCCGCCAATAAGCAATCCTCTTCGCGTGATGGCGCGTTTCACGTGCTCATGCGTCTGCGCGAGGCCGGGCATGTTGCGTATTTTGCTGGCGGGTGCGTGCGCGATGTGCTGCTGGAGTTGGATCCGAAAGATTGGGACGTCGCCACCGACGCGCCACCCGCTCGGGTTCGCCAGATTTTTCCAGATACACAGGCGGTGGGTGCGGCTTTTGGAGTGATCCTGGTGCGCGTGGGAGGATTTAGCGTTGAGGTGGCCACGTTTCGCGCTGACGGTCCCTACACGGATGGCCGACGTCCCGACGCCATCAAGTTCGTCACTGCCGAGCAGGACGCCCAGCGACGAGATTTCACCATCAACGGGTTGTTTTTTGATCCAGTTGATAATCAGGTCATCGACTACGTTGGTGGCCAGGCTGATTTGCAGGCGCGGGTGCTGCGTACGATTGGCGACCCGGATGCGCGCTTTTCCGAGGATCACTTGCGCCTGCTCCGTGCCGTGCGATTTGCCGCCAGGCTCGACATGACGATCGACGACAACACCGCCCGTGCGGTTCGTCGGCACGCCCCGCATCTGATACGCATTGCCCCCGAACGTATCGCCGATGAGCTGCGCGTGATTCTCACCGGCCCCACCCGTCGCCGAGCACGGCGATGGATGCGCGAACTGGGTCTGGATCGATACGCCCTTCGGTTTGCAAAAGTGTCCGCCAGCGTTGACTCGGCCGCAAACAGTGTGTGGGACACGTTCGACACGCCGAGCATTTCATTCCCCCTGGCCCTCGCAGGTCTCTCGGCAGCCTACGCGCTGGCCAGTGCCACCGAAACAGCCAGCACAATCACAGCCGACCTCGCAAGGCAGGTGCATCACGACGCGCGCACCTTTTTACGACTGAGCAACGACGAACTTGATGCGCTCAAGTCGATCCTGCTGCAAACCGCTTCAATCCTGAGTGATCCACATCCCCGCGTTGCCACGCTGAAACGTTTCCTCGCTGAGCCGACGGCCGACGATTCTCGAACGTTGCTGGCGGGGCTGATGCGCACCCAAGCGGCACCTCATGGCGTGGGCGACACGCTAACCAGGCTGGATCAATTGTCACAGGAACTCTGCGCCCCGGTGCCGCTAGTCACCGGGGACGATCTGGTGAAACTTGGCTATGCGCCCGGCCCGGACTTCAAGACGGTGCTATGGAATGTGTACGACGCGCAGCTGGAGGGGGCAGTATCCACCACCAGCGAAGCGCTGACGATGGCGCGGCAAGTGCTGGATAATCGGTAGATGATGCTGCGTTCTTCGATTGTTCGCGAGGACAGGCGTTGCCGACAGCACCAGCGACGGCTGTTGGATCTGGCGTGGATTATGGGACGCGGGCGGTGGACATAATTTTTTCGCCCGTGTGTCAAATCAATTGTAGATCAGTTCCAGCAAAGGAGCTGACCATGATCTTCGCCCCCAAATCGTCGAACGCTTCCCCCACAATGCAGCAGACCCTTGATCGCGAGGTCGAATCGCCAAGGCGTGCGCTCGATGAGGCCGCCTTCGCGAGAGAATGCGCGTATCGTGTGGAGCGTCCGCAAGTGTCGCCGCGCGGATCTAGGATTTTCTCAACGTCTACTTCCCACGGGCAACCGTCTCTTTTCGACCTAGAGAAGTAATCAAATCGCGCGGCTTCAGCGGAAGATGCAGCAAGTGTTCAATTGCCCCGCTGTGCAGACCCTCGATGATCCCGGTGAACTCTTCCGGTGCCGCGATGGCAATCCGTCGAACCGATGCGTGGTCGCGTTGCATCGTATGAAGCAACTGACGTGTGCTCTCGCTGTCATTGAGATGAACGATGACCGCGCGCACCATGTGCCGCGGTCGCAACAGTTCTGTCGCGCGCGACGGTTCGCGCAGGGGAACGACCTTGAAATGCTTTCCGATGACCGCGTGGATATCGCGTGGGAGCGACCTGTCCGCAGTGATGACGAGCAGCTCAGGAGTGGGTGCAATTGCCATGGCGAATCGAAGCACAAGTTTGTTCGACAATGGGGGGAATAAAAAGGCCGCGTGTGAGGAAGCTATCGTGCGGATATGCCAAATACTTTAATGGCACGATAAGTCCGACGAGCGGTTAAACCGTTTTATCCATACCCGCAATGAGTCGAGACAATTCCTTCGCGACCACCTGTTCATCCACCACGGCGTGCGCACCGAGTCGCGTGACTTCCATTCCCGTCGACGTATAGCTGCACCGGGCCGCGATCCATAACGAAGGGTTGAGGCTCAGCGCCTGTCGGACGGTCTCCAAGACCGCGGCATCGTCGGGGATGGTGATGATCAGCATCCGGGCGCGTAAAATGCCCGCTTGTTGCAGGGTTTGCACTTCTGTCGCGCTGCCGCACAGCATTCTTAATGCCAGCGACGCACAGCGATTCACGGTATCTGGATTTGATTCGATGACCAGGCTGGCAATCCCGATCTTTGCCAGCGCGGTGCGCGCTTCCCGCCCCGCCAGCCCGTACCCTGCGATGATCGCGTGAGAGGTGAGATCGGAAAACATGGTTAGCCGGTTTGATGAACTAGCGATCCGTTTCACCCATCACGATGTCAATCGATCCGATGATGGCTGGCACGTCGGCGAGCAGCACATCCCGGCAAAGCTCGCCGGTCACAGCGAGATTGACGAAGCTGGGTCCACGAATTTTCACACGATAAGGGATCGGGCCACCCGCACTTTCGATATAAAAACCGAGATGCCCCCGCGGATTTTCATATTCGCAATACACCTCACCAGGCGGAACCTTCATCGCTCGGGGGAGCTTCGCCCGATACGCGCCGCCGGGCATCTGCGCGATGCATTGCCTGAGGATTCGCACGCACTGCTTCATTTCCTGCATCTTGACCCAATATCGATCCCAGCAATCGCCGAGCGTACCCTGAGATCCATCGCCTATGCAGACGTCAAACTCAAGCCGGTCATAGATTGAATAGGGTCGCGACCGGCGCAGGTCGAGCGGAATCCCACTGCCGCGGATCATCGGGCCTGATAGGGCATACGAGATCGCCTGCTCTCGGGAGACGACACCCACGTTGGCAGTCCGTTTGATGAAGATGTGGTTGAATGTCAGAAGGTCGTTGTATTCATCGATCTTCGGTTCAAAATAATCGAGAAACTCCGTCAGCTTCTCCAAAAATCGCGGAGGCAGATCCCACGTCACCCCGCCGACGTTGATGTAGCTCAGCGTGAGGCGTGCCCCGCAAAGTTGTTCAAAAAGATCAAGAATGTATTCGCGCTCGCGGAAGGCGTACAGGAACGACGTGAACGCGCCCATATCCAGCCCGTATGTCCCGAAGCTCACCAGGTGCGATGCAATGCGGTTAAGCTCCGCTGCCATCACACGGATAAATTCCGCGCGGATGGGCACTTCGATGTTCGCAAGTTTTTCAACCGCCATCGACCAGGCGTGGTTGTTGTTCATCGCGCTGAGATAGTCGAGGCGATCCGTATAGCCGATGTATTGATAGTACGGGAGATTCTCACCGATCTTTTCCTTGCACCGGTGCAGATAACCGAGGTGCGGCACGGCGCTTTTGACGACCTCACCATCCGTGCGCAGCTCAACGCGCAGCACCCCGTGCGTCGACGGATGCTGCGGGCCCATGTTGACCAGCATCTCCTCCGATTCGACGTCGACCTGATCGTCCCCCCCGCCGGGCAGGAGGTCGTACGCGAGCGTCTTCAGCGACGGATCCGCGACCGATGAGGGAGATGGATTGGCAGGGCCTGGCGTCATGGATGAACCGGTGGATTGTAGAGGACGCCTCTTCTGATACAAATGGCGTCGGAGCCAACCATGACCCAACCCGCCTCGCCGAAAAAACTGCGAAAGACGTCGTCGACCACGATCATCGTGTCATCCCTTGCCGGGATCGCACTGCTGGCCTTTTTGATCTACGCGCTCACACGCGGGTCCAGCATCCGCGAGTACAACCGGCTCATGGATCTGATCAATGATGAGAAGCATGCCGAGGCACAAAAGGGTTTGGAGGATTTCCTTCAAAAAGATCCGCCACCTGATCTAAGGAAAAACGCCATGACCGAGCTAGCCAAGCTGTATGCACAACATGGCGACGATCCAGCGCTATCCTTTGCCCAGAGTCGTGACTGGTACCGCAAGGCCGATCAGTTTGACCCGTCCTCGCTCAATGTGCATCAGCGGACGGTGCTGACGACTCCAACGCCCGTCGAGGAACCGACGACTCAGGAATAGTCGACGCCGATTTGAGAAAGGTCTCGTGGAAACCAGGTGCTCCACCACACCACGCTTTGCAGGTTAAACATCCGGTTCAAAATCTTCAGACTATGAGCGACCTCGATCAACAGCCCCTTACCCGACCGTTTGCGCTGACCTTGTCACCCCCTGGCTCAAAGAGCCTGACGAATCGCGCGCTGGTTCTGGCCTGCCTGGCCGAAGGTCAATCGAATCTTTCCAATGTTCTATTCGCCGACGACACGCTGGTAATGCTCGACGCGCTGGCTCACCTGGGCTTTGAAATTACCCGTGACGAATCGCGGAACACAGCTGCCGTCACCGGCGCCGGGGGATTGATTCCCCGCTCCACGGGCGATCTGTTTTGTGGGAACTCCGGTACGACAATCCGGTTTCTCACGGCCATGTGCTGTCTTGGACAAGGCACTTATATTCTCGATGGCATTGAGCGCATGCGCGAGCGACCCATCGCAGAACTTCAGGAAATGCTGCGCAACCTCGGCGGGCGCGTCTACACGGATTACAACGAAGGGTACCCACCCGTGCGCATCCTGGGTCGCGGTCTGCCGGGTGGGCTCGTGCGGTTTAGTGGCGCTCGGTCAAGCCAGTATCTATCGGCCTTGCTGATGGTCGCGCCGTATGCCAAGCATGAGGTGCGCGTCGATCTGGAAGGCCAGCAGACGAGCTGGCCGTACGTCACCATGACGATGCAACTGATGCACGAGTTTGGCGTGACGCCCGAACTTGAGCGCGATCAGGACACCGGCGATCCATCCGCGATTGTCGTGCCGCGCGGGAAGTACCAGGCGTTTCATTACACCATGGAACCAGACGCGAGCAACTCAACGTATTTTCTCGCGGCGGCGGCAATCTCGCGCGGGTCGCGCGTGACGATCCAGGGGTTGGGGAAAAGCAGCCTTCAGGGTGATGTGAAGTTCGCCGACGTTCTGCATCGCATGGGGGCGAGCCTCATCTTCGGTCACGACTTCATCAGCATCACCGGAACAGACCTGCTGCATGGCATTGACATTGACCTAAGCGATATGCCCGACACCGCCCAGACGCTCGCGGTC
>Ga0105047_10005341_pt1 | contig 22103 bp, 20 predicted proteins | sample MAT04_FD_78384 | JGI IMG/M metagenome (GOLD analysis project Ga0105047, IMG submission 78384) | Freshwater microbial communities from Lake Fryxell liftoff mats and glacier meltwater in Antarctica - MAT-04 (megahit assembly) | ecosystem: Environmental > Aquatic > Freshwater > Ice > Liftoff... | reverse complement strand
GCCGTCGCCGGAACCGGCGCGACCGCGGGAGCGGCAGCGTTGGGGACCGTTTGGCCAGAAGGGGTCTGGGCGAGAGCGTGACCCGCGATCAAGACGGCAGCGGCAGCGGCTATCAGAGACGATCGTGACATCAGAAACTCCAGATGAAAAGGTTTGAAAACCAGACCTTTCATTCCAACGCGCCACATCGTCAAATCCGGCGCGATTTCGGAAATCACACGGTCGGCCGTTTTGCCCCGGTTTGAACGTGTTGGTTTCGGTGCTGCCGGCTTCATTGTGATGCGCGGCCTTTTTGAGCAGCCGGGGCTGAGTTTCCTGAATGCACCAACGAAACAGGCTGACTGCGGCATCCGCCGGTCGCACCGCATGAGATCTTCCGTATCTTCGGAAGAGGAACCGATCCCCTCGCGTTAGCCACGTCTGGATCGGGCTGGTAGAGGCGCAGGGTCAGGGAAAAAATCCCGTTGGCGTCTCCAAAAGAACTCCCCGATCGGAAGGCATGACAGTCTCGAGATCGACCGGTTCGGTAATCGTCTGTTCCGCGCGACGAACCCCGATGGCGAAAGGCCCGGCCGGTATCTCGCGGTCGCATTTCACCACGAGCGGGTGAAGATGGACACGGACCACTAGGCGCAGCCCTCGGGACGAATGCCGCCCAGGGTGGTGTCAGTCCAAAGCTAACTCGTCTCTGGAAATTGCACTGAGGGCAGGAGAGGCGAGGGCTATCCCGCGAGCAATTTCCAATCTGCCAAGGCGGCCGAGCGTCGGGCTTTGTAATGATCTCTGCTGATGAGGTGACAATCCTGGTTGAAGTGGTTTTGGAAGGCGGCGTGGACAGCGCTGAATTTCTGCAACGTCTTCGTCTGGCGGAAGTGCTGCATAGCTCGTTCTCGACGGCTGAACGGCAGGTGCGATTTCTCGACCCGGTTATTGGCCCAGCGCCTGACGGCCTGTTTTCCAGCGGCGCGCAGGTCCTTCAGGGCGGCCTTGTAGGATTTCAGGCCGTCGGTCACGATCGAACGGGCAGGACCGTGACGACGCATGGTCTTCTTGAGGATTTTCAATGCGGAGGCCTTGTCCCGCGTTTTCGTGACGAAGGATTCCAGCACCTCGCCTTCGTGGTCCACGGCCCGCCAGAGATAATGCTTCTGGCCGTTGTTGCGGACAAAAACCTCGTCGAAATGCCAGCGCCAATGAATAAATGACCGCATGGTCTGGACCCGCTTTCGGCGGATTTCCCCGGCGAACATCGGGCCGAACCAGTTTCACCAAAGGCGCACGGTCTCATGGCAAATGTCGATGCCGCGTTCGGCCAGCAGGTCTTCGACCTGGCGCAGCGACAGCGGGAACCGGACGTTCATCATCACGACGGTCCGGATTACCTCGGGCGAACTGTCGAACCAGCGAAACGGGTTGTCGGACTTGGCCATCCAACCAGGCTATCCGAGCCGATCGCCATCGCAATAGGTTTGGCTCGACAAGACCCGCCCGCGTAACTCAGTGGCTCATGCCATTCCACGCCTGACGCGAGATCGGGGCTTCAAGAGCGACTACCGGAACACCGCCCCGGGTCGCACGCCTAGCCGGCGGAACATCGCCGCAGCGGGGCAGAAGCCTGTGATCGACGCCTGCAGCAGGTTGGCTCCGATGAACACGGTCAGCCACGCCCATGCCGGATGGACCCAGTGGGCGAGCGCGAGACTGACAAGGACCATCAGGCCGGCGAACATCATGACGGCGCGATCGAGGCTCATGTCCGGGGCTCCTGTGATGAGGTGGGCTGGGTGGTGCGGCGCAGCTTGTGGGCGCCGATCAGGTCAAGGGCCAATTTCTCGTAGAGGGGCTCGGCCTGGCCCTTGCGGACCTTGTGCAGGAAGTAGCCCTCGAAGCCGACCTTGGCGGCGTGTACCCAGCGTCCGCTGGCCGACCAGTTGATGTTGCGGGGCGGGATCTGCGGCTGGGCCATGAAGGCCACTCCACCGTCGCCGAAATCAGCGAGGCAGATGGCGTTCCAACTGGCCTCGTTGGTCGGTGCCTGGCCGTCGAGGATCTGCTTCAGATTGGCCGAGATGGCCGTGACCATGCTCTCGATCATGAATCCGGTCTTGGGCACGCCCACCGGCACCGGCGTCGGTCCTGTCGGCGGAATGGCGATACAAACGCCAAGGGCGAAGATGTCCGGCCATGTCGGATTGCGCTGGTGCTTGTCCACCAGGATGAAGCCACGTGGGTTGGTCAGGCCCTCGACCGCGCGCACCGCCTCGACCCCGCGGAAAGCGGGCAGCATCATCGAATAGGCGAAGGGCAGGTCGTGACTGGCCTTCACGGCTCCGTCCTCACCGATCTCCTCGATGTGCATCAGGCCGGCGTCGACGCTTTTCACCTTGGCGTTGGTGATCCATTTGATGTGCCGCTGGCGCATCTCGCTTTCCAGCAGCCCCTTGGTGTCGCCGACTCCGTCCAGGCCGAGGTGGCCGACGTAAGGCTCGGAGGTCACGAAGGTCATCGGCACGCGGTCGCGCAGTTTGCGGCGGCGCAGTTCGGTGTCGAGGATCATGGCGAACTCATAGGCCGGTCCGAAGCAAGAGGCTCCCTGGACAGCCCCGACCACGATCGGGCCGGGGTTCTCGACAAAACGGTCGAAAGCGACGGCCGCCTCGACGGCGTGCTCGACATGGCAAATCGAGACCGTATGCCCGTTCGGGCCGAGCCCCGGGATCTCGTCGAAGGCCAGGTCAGGCCCGGTGGCGATCACCAGATAGTCGTAGTGAAGTGCCCGGCCGTCGGCCAGGTCAATACCTTTTTCGGCGGGCCTGATGCCGCTGGCACCGACGTTGATGAACTCCACGCCCTTGCGTTTCATCACCTCAGGAAGGCTGACCTCGATCGCCTCGCGCTTGCGCCAGTTCACCGCCACCCAAGGGTTGGAGGGCGTGAAATGGAAGGTGTCGCCCTTCGAGACCATCACGATCCGCGCGCGATCACCCAAGACATGGCGCAACTCGTAGGCGGCGATGGTGCCCCCCAAGCCTGCTCCGATTACGACGATGGTGGGCCGACCCATGGACGGTCTCCTTAAGGTGGTCCTGGCACCTTATCCTGCGCCCGCCAGACCACTGCGCCTTGATCCTGATCAAGGCTCGAGATTTTTACCAGGAGGACAGTGCCGAGGCTTGCAATAACATTAGCATGATCTAATATTAGCGCAAGCTTATATAAGGACGCTTTTGATGCAGAAGGCCTCGGCCCTGTTCGCCGCTTTCGCCACCGCCGCCCTTCTGGCTGGCGGATTGTCGGCCTGCGGCGGAGAGACCGAGGTCGCGGCGACCGCCCCCGCGCGCGGTGAACGTCTGACGGTCGCGGAGCAGACCATCGACGCGGTCAAGCCGGCCTCGGCCGTCATCGCCTCGCGCGATCTCGCCGAGGCTCGGGCGCGCATCCCCGGCACACTCGTGCGGCTCAATGTTCGCGAGGGCGACATGGTCCGCCAGGGTCAGGTTATCGGTGTCGTCGTCGACGCCCGGGTCGGCATGGAGACCGCCGCCCTCGAGGCCCAAGTCGCCGCGGTCGAGGCCGAGGCAGTTCGCGCCCGGGCGGATCTATCCCGCGTCCAGACCCTTTTCGACCGCGGCTTCTACGCCCAGGCCCGGCTCGATCAGTCCCGCGCCGCCTCCCAGGCCGCCGACGCCCAAGTCCGGGCCGCCCGCGCCCAGCGTTCGGCCAGCGCAGAAACCGTTGCCCAAGGCAGCATACTGGCCCCGGCCTCGGGCCGGGTCCTGACGGCCGACGTGCCTGCCGGATCAGTTGTCAGCGGCGGCCAGTCGATAGCCACCATTACGGCGGGACCACTGGTCCTGCGCCTCGAACTGCCCGAAGCCCAGGGCCGCAATCTGCGCGTCGGCCAGAGCGTCGCTGTCTCCGCCGATGATCTTCCGGGAGCGGGCGTCGGGACCATCGCCCAAGTCTATCCCGCGACCACCGCCGGGCGCACCACCGCAGACGTCTCGATCTCCGGCTTGACCAGCGACCGGGTCGGCCAGCGGGTGACCGTCCAGGTTCCTGTCGGCCAGCGGCGCGCGCTCGTTGTGCCGCGCCGCGTGGTCTCCACCCGCTACGGCATCGATTTCGTCCGGACCGTCGACCACGCCGGCCGGGTCAGCGAGGCTCCGGTCCAGCTGGCGGGTCCCGTCGGCGAGGATCGTTGTGAGGTGTTGTCAGGTCTTGCCGTCGGCGATGTCGTTCTCGCCCCTGAATCTGCGAGCGGGGGGCGCACACGATGAACCTCGGCCTTTCCGGGCGACTGACCCGCGCCACGCTCAATTCACCGCTGACTCCCCTGATGCTTCTGGCGGCGATCGCCGTCGGACTGATGGCGGTGCTGTCGATCCCCCGCGAGGAGGAGCCGCAGATCAGCGTGCCGATGGTCGACATCATGGTCGCGGCCCCGGGACTGAGGGCCTCCGACGCTACCGAACTGGCGGCCAAGCCATTGGAAGCCATCGTGCGCAGCATCGACGGCGTCGAGCACGTTTACACCCAGGTGCAGGACGACCAGGTGATGGTCACCGCCCGTTTCATAGTCGGCTCGGACCCTGACGACGCGGCGGTTCGGGTGCATGAGAAGGTTCGCGCCAACTACGGCTCCATTCCCGTCGGCGTCTCAGAGCCGCAGATCGTTACCCGTGGCATCAACGACGTGCCCGCCGTGGTCTTGACCCTGACGCCGCGCGCCGCAGCCGCCGCACGCTGGAGCGATCAGGCTCTCTACGACGTAGCCGCCCGCCTCCGCACCGAGATCGGCAAGGTCGAGGACGTCGGCCTGACCTTCATCGTCGGCGGCCGTCCGTCCGAGATCCGGGTCGAGCCCGATCCGGCGCGCATGGCCGCGCGCGGGGTGGCCCTGTCCTCGGTGCTGGAGACCGTCGCCCAGGCCAACCGCAGCTTTCCCGCCGGCACCTTCCGCGACCAGGGCCAGGCCGTGGCCCTGCACTCTGGCGAACGTTTGGCCACGCCCGACGATGCGTCCCTGCTGACGGTCCGTTCGATGGCGGGGGAGCCCGTCTACCTGCGCGACGTGGCGACCGTCGTCCAAGCACCACGCCAGGATCAGGCCCGCGCCGCCCACTACGCCCGCGCCGGCGACGGGTGGAGCCGGACGCCCGCGGTCAGCCTGGCGGTGGCCAAGCGTCAGGGGGCCAACGCCGTGGTCGTTTCGCACGGGGTGATGCAGCGGGTCGAGGCGCTGAAAGGCACGCTGATCCCCGACGGCCTGGACGTTGTGGTCACCCGCGACTACGGCGAGACCGCCAACGAAAAGGCCAATGAGCTGCTCATGCACCTCGGCCTTGCGACGATCTCCATCGTGATTCTGATCGGATTCGCCATTGGCTGGCGCGAGGCGGGCGTGACGGCGGTGGTGATCCCCACAACCATTCTGCTGACCCTCTTCGCCTCAAACCTGATGGGCTACACGATCAACCGCGTCAGCCTGTTCGCACTGATCTTCTCGATCGGCATCCTCGTCGACGACGCCATCGTGATGATCGAGAACATCGCCCGCCACTGGGCCATGAACGATGATCGCAGCCGCGCCCAGGCCACCGTGGAGGCCGTAGCCGAGGTCGGCAACCCGACCGTGGTCGCCACCCTGACGGTGGTCGCTGCCCTGCTGCCCATGCTGTTCGTCTCGGGCCTGATGGGCCCCTATATGGCACCGATCCCGGTCAATGCCTCCGCGGCCATGGTCTTCTCCTTCTTCGTCGCCGTGGTGATCGCGCCCTGGCTGATGATCCGCCTGGCCCGCAAGACCCTGGACGGGGGGAAGGGCCACGAGCACGGCGAGGGATTGCTGGGCCGCCTTTATCGCAAGGTGGCCACGCCGGTCATCCGCTCGCGCCGCAGCGCCTGGACCTTCCTGATCGTCGTCGGCCTCGCCACCCTATTGTCGATGTCGATGTTCGGCTTCCGGGCGGTGCCGGTGAAGCTGCTGCCATTCGACAACAAGTCCGAGCTGCAGGTCGTGCTGGACATGCCCGAAGGAACCAGCCTCGAGACCACCGAACGCACGCTGGCCGGGGCCGCGGCCGTGGCGGGAACCCTGCCCGAGGTGGAGTCGTTGGAGAGCTATGCCGGGACCGCCGCGCCGTTCAATTTCAACGGCCTGGTGCGCCACTACTTCCTGCGCGCGGGCGCTGAACAGGGCGACCTGGCGGTGATGCTCGCACCCAAGGGTGAGCGCGACCGCAGCAGCCACGCCATCGCCCTCGACTTGCGCCGCCGCCTCGCCGAATTGCCGTTGCCGGCCGGGTCCTCGCTCAAGGTGGTCGAGGCCCCGCCGGGGCCGCCGGTGCTGGCGACCCTCCTGGCCGAGGTCTACGGCCCCGATCCCGCCACGCGCCGCGCCGTCGCCGCCGAGCTGGAGACCCTGTTCCGCGCCCAGTCGTCAGTGGTCGACGTGGACAACAGCTATGGCGTCCGCCGCCCGGTTCTTCGCTTGATCCCCGATCGCGAGAAGATCGAGCGCTTCGGCCTGTCCGAGCGCGAGGTGCATGACTCCATCGCCGCCGTCATGGGCGGCCAGATCCTGGGCTACGCCGCGCGCGACGACGGGCGGACCCCGGTGGAGATCGCCGTCCGCCTGCCCCAGTCGGCCCGGACGTGGAACGAACAGATGGCCGTCATGCCGGTGGCCGTGACCACCATCGATGGCGGCCGGAGGCTGGTCGAACTGGGCGAGGTGGTTGAGGCTCGCAACGAACTGGCCAGCTGGCCCGTCTACCGCCGCGATGGCCGGGCCGCAGAGATGGTCACCGCCGAACTGGCCGGCCAGTTTGAGGCCCCGATCTATGGCATCATGGCCATCGACGCCGCCATCAAGGCGCACGACTGGAAGGGCCTGCCGCGCCCCGAGGTCCGCCTCAACGGGCAGCCCACAGACGAGACGGTCCCCAGCGTACTGTGGGACGGCGAATGGGAAATTACCTGGGTGACCTTCCGTGACATGGGTACCGCCTTCGGCGTGGCCCTGCTGGGGATCTATGTTCTCGTCGTCGCCCAGTTCAAGGATTTCCGCATTCCGCTGGTGATCCTGACGCCCATTCCCCTGACCCTGATCGGCATCGTCATCGGCCATATGCTGTTCGGCGCGCCCTTCACCGCCACCTCGATGATCGGCTTCATCGCCCTGGCGGGGATCATCGTCCGCAACTCCATCCTGCTGGTTGACTTTATCCGGCATGCGCAAACGCCGGGTCGGCCTTTGCGCGATGTCTTGCTTGAGGCCGGAGCAATCCGCTTTAAGCCAATCCTGCTGACCGCCTTGGCGGCTATGATAGGCGCGGTGGTGATCTTATTTGACCCGATCTTCCAGGGCCTCGCCATCTCTTTGCTGTTCGGTTTGATCTCCTCGACGATGCTCACAGTGCTGGTGATCCCGGCCATCTACATCGCATTGAAGGACGACGGTCGCTCTCTTGCCACGCCCGCTTGTGCGGAAGAGACGCCATGACTGTCTCCATTTCCACGCCTGACGCTGCCGCCTTGGCCGGGCTCGAGGCCAGCGCTGTTTCAGCAGCGCACATGATGCGATTGTTCGCCAACGAACAGCGGCTGATACTGATGTGTCGGCTTATGGAGGGTGAGTGCACGGTGGGAGAACTGGCCGAAGTCGTCGGCCTGTCGCTGTCGGCTTGCTCACAGCACCTGGCTCGCCTGCGCGAAGCGGGAGTCATCGCCCCACGCCGCGACGCCCAGACGATCCACTACAGCATCGCCGACCCGGCCGCCGCCCGAGTCATCACCCTGCTTTGCGATTTCTACCGCGACAAACCGAAGGGACTGACCGCATGACGTATTTTCACGCCCGCAAACTCGACGGCGATTTCGAAACCATCGTTGAACGCACGCGCGCGGCCTTGCAAAGACATGGCTTTGGCGTCCTGACAGAGATCGACGTCCAGGCCACGTTCAAGACCAAGATCGGCGAGGACTTCCGCCCCTATCGCATCCTTGGGGCCTGCAACCCGGTCATGGCCCACGAGGCCCTGAAGATGGAGCCCCACGTCGGCGTCATGCTGCCCTGCAATGTCGTGGTCCAGGCGGTTGAAGGCCGAGTGGAGGTGTTCGCGGTTGACCCGGCGACTTCGATGAGCGCGATCAACAATGCCATCCTCCTTCAACATGCCCACAAGGTCGGCGAACACCTCAATGCAGCCATCGACGATATCTGATCCCTGTCCAGGGAGACTGCAGGACCAATTTCCATGACCGTCATGTCCTGCGGCGGTGCTGTCAGTTTGACGTTAGAAGGTCTCTGCAAAAGTTGGCGTAAGCTACTGGCAGAGAAGACGTTTTATGAAGCCGATCTCGTTCAAGCGTCACCGGTTCCCGCCAGCAGGGATCCTTCAGGCGGTGCGCTGGTAATTTCGGTTCACGCTCAGCATTCGCGACGTCGAGGAACTGATGGCGGAGCGCGGCATCGAGGTCAGTCGCGAGGCGATCCGGTGCTGGGTGAACAAGTTCGGGCCTCTGATCGCGGCGAACGTTCGCCGAGGTCGGTCTCGGCCGACGGGCCGCTGGCATCTGGACGAAGTCGTCGTTCGGATCCGTGGCCGGCGGATGTGTCTGTGGCGCGCAGTCGATGACGAGGGCGAGGCGCTGGATATCTTGGTCCAGAAACGCCGCAACAAGCATGTCGCGTTGAAGCTGCTGCGCCGGCTGCTCCGGAACACGGGGTTCCACCCCGAGGCGATCGTCACGGATAAACTGGCGTCTTACGGAGCCGCCATGAAGGTCCTGAATCTACAAAGTCGTCACCAGCCGGGCGGGATGCGGGAGAACAATCGGGCGGAGAATTCGCACCTCGTCATTCGACGACGGGAGCGAAAGCAGCAGCGGTTCAAATCGCAGGGCTCAGCCCAGCGTTTCCTCTCCAGTCACGGTCCCATCTACAACGCCTTCAATCTCCAACCCCATCTGATATCCCGACCTGGCCTTCGCGTCCTGCGAGGTCACGCCGAAGCCGCTTGGGCGGCGACGCAGGCGGCCCGAAACGGGGAAGGGGAGGGGCGTTCGCGGCCCGACTGACTTAACTTGTCAGTACCGGATTGACCAACGACGAGGCCGCAAGCAAGTTTGGATTTCTCGCGGCGAACGTCGTGTCGATGTGGCGAACCGGGCGAACAGCGATACCGATGGCGCGGCTGCCGATGATCGCTGAGCTACTCCGCGTCGATGTCGCGATGCTGTTCGTACTCTGGTTGAAACAATACAGACTCCGGAATGACAGCGTTCCCTCCGCCCTTCTGGAAACCCGGGAGAGGCGGCTCGTGACGGAAAACGAGGCCGAGGTCATCCGGGCGGTGCGTCACGCGACCAAGAATGCCGACCCAGCCTTCTCGGCTTCCGCTCTGGGTGAGATTGCGAGGGCGGTCACCAGATAACTGCGACACGGGTGCGCGACACAATGTGCGACACAAGTCAGTCGGGCGGGGTGTTAGTAAGTTGATTTATAACGAAAAAAGAGTGACTGGCGGAGAGGGTGGGATTCGAACCCACGGTGCCCGCAAAGGCACGCCGCATTTCGAGTGCGGTACATTCGACCACTCTGCCACCTCTCCGCGGGGCCGATAGACGCTTGGTCGAGCGAGCGGCTTCTCTAATGGGCGACGGGCTGCGCCGCAAGCGGGGGACCGGAGAAATCACGTCAACGCTGTGCGGGCAAAGGCAGGCCGAGGGCCTCGCCGGTGGACAGGTCGCCGTCGATGACCCGGAACAGTTCGGCTGGACGGCCGCCGGTGGCGATGGACAGGCGGCCCGTAGGCTGGACCAGACCGGTGCGTTCCACGCCGCGGCGGAAATTCTGCTTGTGCAGCGACAGGCCGGCGACGGCCTCGGCTGCGGTCTGGAGGTCGGACAGGGTGAAGGTTGCCGGCATGAGGTCGAACAGGACCGGCCGGTATTTCAGCTTGCTGCGCAGGCGTCCAAGGCCCGTGGCGAGGATGCGGCGGTGGTCCGAGGCCATGGCGCGACCGGGGGCGTCGACGGGCGGCGGGCGTTCCTGATCCCGCGCGGCCTCGGCGACCAGACCGGCTTCGTAAAGCAGTTCGTAGCGGTCCAGTACCTGACCCTCATTCCAGCGGTGCGCGGGGGTGGTGGCGAACAGGGTTTCGACGCGGGTGTGACGGCGCGGGTCGTTCTCGGCCCAGGCCGCGAGGTCGGCGATCAGCGCGGCGAGGCAGGCGGGGGCGCCGTCGCCACGGTCCTCCCACGGAAAGATTTCGAGCACCGGGGTCCAGCGGGCCTCGGCCTGGGGGGCGTCGGCCGCATCGGCGGTCAGGGCCAGATAGCCGACAGAGACCTCACGGCGGCGCTCGGGGCCCGGAGTGGCTCGGGGCGACGCGCGGCCAAGATCACCGAAGGTGTAGAGCTGTTCGACGAAGCCGAGGCGGAAGCCGGTCTGGTCGGTGACGAAATCGCGAAGGGCCCGCTCGAAGGTCCGGTCCCGGGTTGGGTCAAAGGGGCCGAAGGGCAGGGCGGCGACGCCTGCCTCACCGGTGGGGACATCGCCCGGGGTGGTCAGGACGCAGGCCTTGCGGTCGCGGAGCGCGATGACGACGGCTGAAAGGCCGATTCGGACGCCCTGTTCGCCCTGACCCTCCATGCCGGTTATGTGCGCCTCGCGTTGGGAGTTGGCACGACGCCGGTCGCCTCGGCCAGGACCCGGTAGCGTTCCAGGTATTGCTGCTGCGCCACGGGAGCAGGCAAGGGGTCGATGACCAGGTCGTAGCCCGGCGGCGGGGTGCCGAAGAGGGTGAGGGATTCCTTCTTGCTGAAGCCCGCCAGCTGGGTGGCTTCGAAATATGCGCAGGCGACGTCGGCCTTCTTGATCAGGGTCTTGATATCGAGCGGGTTCTTCGGTGGCAGGCCGAAGCGAACGTGGATGGCCCCTTCCAGCCGGGCCTCGAAGTCCTTGTAGTTGACCCCCAGCGCTGCCTTGAAGGGCGAGATCATGTCGCCGATGACGTATTCGGAGGCGTCATGCAGCAGAGCGGCGAGGCGCCATTTCGGCTCGAGGCCGGGCCTGATGTGGACTGCGATCTCTTCGACGATACAGCTGTGCTGAGCGACGGAGAAGGCGTGTTCGCCGACCGTCTGGCCGTTCCAGCGGGCGACGCGGGCCAGGCCGTGGGCGATGTCCTCGATCTCGATGTCGAACGGCGAGGGGTCCAGCAGGTCGAGCCGGCGGCCGGACAGCATGCGCTGCCAGGCGCGGGGCTCTTTTGCTGAAGGGCGGGGCTTTGCGGCCAAGGTCGGATCCTGCTCCAGACCATTTTTGCTTCAGGTCCTATCGACCTGAATCCAAAAAATGGTCCAGACTTATTGTTGAGCGGAATCGGTTGAGTTGAACTGCGTCCAACTCAACCGATTCCGCTTGTGGGCCGGGTTGGTGACGCATCAGGGCGAGGTGATCAAGACCGGAGCCGCCCCCCGGAGTGCTTATTCGCCGACGTTGAGCGTCACCAGGGCCCTCGCATCGTTGAAGGCGCGACCCCGATTGTTGTCTCTGGAGCGGACGGTGGCGACGACCAGCGGGCCGCCGACGGGGCCTCTCGCTTCGTAACCGACCAGACGCCAGCCCGATTCGGAGTCCCTGTTGTCAGTCAGGATCCAGCTGGCGTGGGTGGCCTCGCCGCCGGCGCTGGTACGGATTTCGGCGGCGTCGTCATGGGCGTTGACGCTGACGCTTTCGCCGTTACCGCCCTTGCCGCGAACGCGGGCCGAGCCGGTGCTTTCGTTGGCGTCGATGTGGAAGCCGCCGATGCGAACGCTGGCCTGATCGCCCCTGGTCTCGATGCGCATGCCCGGCAGCCGCACGGTGGCGTCGTCGCCTTTGGCGTCGATCATCACGCCCGGCCCTCGAACCGTGGCGCGGTCGGCATTGACGGCGGCACGATCGGCAGAGACTGCCGCCCCGTCCGCCCGGGCGGCGGCCTTGTCGGCGTTGGCCGAAGCCGCGTCGGAACCGGTGCGCGCGAGATCGGCTTGCATGTGGGCATTCTCGGCGTCGGCCGAAGCCCTTAACCGGGCGACGGCAGCCGGAAGATCACCCGAAAGCCGGGTTTCAAAGGCCTTCAGCGTTTCGGCGGGCGTTACGTCGCCCAGTTTGACGAGGTGAAGGCTGACCTCGGCCCCCTTCGGCCCGACATAGGTGCAGACGGTGCCCTCGGCCTGGGCCGAGCCCTTGCGGGTCAGCGAGCCCATGGTTTGGGGGCATTGCAGAGCGTCGACGACCTTGAGCACGCCCCTGGCGTCATTGTTCTCGCTGTGGGTCGAAGAGATGCGCACCGAATTGTCGCCGTCGCAGGCGGACAACAGCGCCGCGACGGCGCAGACAGCTGGAATGAGAATGGGACGAAGAGTCATCGTCTGTAGTCCTTGGGCTGATCTCATCCTGATCGCGCCGGCCCGATAATCCAGTGAAATCGCGTTAAGGCGCGTGGCTGATCTGCAACCGATCTGTTTCAGACGCCGGGGCGCGAGCCTTCGCGGCGGCTGAGGAAGGCAAGGCGTTCGAACAGGTGGACGTCCTGCTCGTTCTTCAGCAGGGCTCCGTGCAGCGGCGGAATCAACTTGTTGGGGGATTTCTCCCGCAGGATCGCGGGATCGATGTCGTCGACCAGCAGAAGCTTCAGCCAGTCCAGCAGTTCGGAGGTCGAGGGCTTCTTCTTCAGACCCGGCGTGTCGCGGATTTCATAGAAGGTCCTGAGGGCCTCGGAGACGAGGCGTGGCTTGATGCCGGGGAAATGGACCTCGACGATCGCCTTCATCGTCTCATCGTCGGGGAAGCGGATGTAGTGAAAGAAGCACCGGCGCAGGAAGGCGTCGGGCAGTTCTTTTTCGTTGTTCGAGGTGATGATGACGATGGGGCGGACCTCGGCGCTTATGGTCTCGCCCGTCTCCTGGACGAAGAACTCCATGCGATCGAGTTCCTGCAGCAGGTCATTGGGGAATTCGATGTCGGCCTTGTCGATCTCGTCGATCAGCAGGACGGGGCGTTCGGGGGCGGTGAAGGCCTCCCATAGCTTGCCTGGCTTGAGATAGTTGCGCACCTCGTGGACGCGGGCCTCGCCCAGCTGGCTGTCGCGCAGGCGGCTGACGGCGTCGTATTCGTACAGGCCGTTGTGGGCCTTGGTCGTGGACTTGATGTGCCAGGTGATAAGGGGCGCGTTCATCGCCCGGGCGATCTCATAGGCCAGGACGGTCTTGCCGGTGCCCGGCTCGCCCTTGATCAGCAGCGGCCGTTCGAGGGCCACGGCGGCGTTGACCGCGATCTTCAGGTCATCGGTGGCGATGTAGTTCGAAGTGCCTTCGAAACGATCGGACGAACGGGACATGGACGGCTCCGGCAGGGGTCTGGTCCGGGTTAGCGAAGGCGGGGCGGGTTAACAACGATCATGTGCGGACATGCGTCATCGCCCTCGCGACATCGCCGCAGAAAAGTTCGGGGAGGGCGGAGGGGAAACGGGCGCAGAGCCCTGCTCTAGCCCGCCCGCCGCATGAGCTCGTCCGCCAGATCGGCCGTCAGATAGCCGTCGGCCAGTCGCCCCGAGGCGATCTGCCAGCGGCGCAGGGCCGCGCGGGTATTGGCGCCGACGACGCCGTCGATACCCTCGGTGTCGAACCCCAAGGCGGTCAGGGCGCGTTGGGCCCCGATGCGCTGGTCTCGCGACAAGGCCGCGTCATTGGGCCATGCCGCGACCAGACCGGGCTTGCCTGCGATGCCGTCGGCGGTCAGGCCGATGGCGAGGGCATAGGACACCGAGTTGTTGTAGCGGCGGATCACATAGTGGTTCGGCAGGGCCAGGAAGGCCGGACCGCGTGCGCCTTGCGGCAGCAGGATGACCGCGTCTTCCAGCGCCTCGGCGTCGGTCGGCGCGCCGCCCTGGGCCAGCGAGACGCCGCGTTGGGTCCAATATGACCAGGGGTGGCGCGGCCCCTCGGCCTCGGCGAAGTCGAAGCTGGCGGGCAGGACGACCTCATAGCCCCAGGACTGACCGCGCTTCCAGCCCGCCTGAGCCAGCAGATTGGCGGCGGAGGCGAGCGCGTCGGCGTCCGAACCCCAGATGTCGACCTTGCCGTCGCCGGTCTGGTCGACGCCGAGGCGCAGATAGTTGTCGGGCATGAACTGGGTCTGGCCCATGGCCCCGGCCCAGCTGCCCTTGAGGCCCGCGCGCTCGCGCCGGCCATCGACGACGATATCCAGCGCGTCCTTCAGTTGACTTTCGGCCCAGTCGCGGCGGCGACCATCATGGGCGAGCGTCGCCAGCGAGCGGATGACGTCATAATCGCCCTGGATGGCACCGAAGCCGCTTTCATTGCCCCAGATGGAGACGAGGATTTCGGTGGGTACGCCGAAGCGCTGGGTGACGTCCCACGGCACGCGGTCGGTGCGCTGTCGGCCCTGGGCGATTCGGGTGGCCGAGACGGCGGTCTGGACATAGGCACCGGCGGGGCGGCTGAACTCGGGCTGGTTGCCGTCAAGGCGAATCACGGCGGGGTCGGGGGTCAGACCGGCCAGTTCGCGTTCGTATTGCGCCCGCCGCACGCCGCCACGGCGGTCGAGGAAACCCTGTTTCCAGCCGTCGAACCCGGCCTGATCGGCCATGGCCAGCCCCGTCGCGGACGTCGGCCCCGGAAGGTTGGGGACCGGCGGCCCCGGACGGGTCGCGTTGGGGATGATCTGGGCCGGTGCCGGGAGCGTCTCCGGAAGCAAGGGAGCGCAGGCGGCGACGGAGGCGATGAGAAGGAGGCGAAGGCTGATGCGCATGGCAGTGTTTGTAGAGCCCTCTGAGACCGCCCCGTCATAACAAATACGCGAGAGTGTCCGGCGTTGCTGCAATACCGGAGCCAAAGCGCGGCTTCAATGTTCTGGAGGTGGCGCAGTGTGTCGTTCGGGTCGCGCGACAGGGCAGGGCCGGGCGGGACATTTCCCTGTTTAGCGTGGTTAAGCTTCAATCAGGTGGACTATTCCACAGGCCGGGGCTTCAGAGCGAAGCTCTGGATTTTTTGTGCGCTATCGCTCGCCGCGCGGCGGCTCGCTGCATGAGCGCTGTTTCTGGTGCGCTATCGCGAGCGAAGCGGTCGCCCCGATGCTTGAGCGCGATGGGTCGTTTACCCGAAACGGCCTGCCCATCTGGTTGACGAACTCGAGATGCCTCTCTATACGCACCGCTCCGCCGCGAGGTCCGACTTCGCGGCTCTTTCATTTTGTTTTGCCTCAGGACGACGACCATGAAGGTCCGCAGCTCGCTCAAGTCGCTCAAGACCCGCCACCGCGACTGCAAGGTCGTGCGCCGCAAGGGTGTGGTCTATGTGATCAACAAGACCGACCCGCGTTTCAAGGCGAAGCAGGGCTAAAGGTCTTTTGTTGCGCTAACGGCCGTGACGCGGTCGCGGCCTGATTGAGCGCTGAAAGTTTCAAGGCTGCGGACTTGTCCGCAGCCTTTTTCGCGTCTGCCCCCAGCGATCGTTGAGTCGCGTGCCCTGGCGTGGTTAGCGTCCCTTTGATTTTATCCGGAGTTCTCCCTTGGCCGACGACGCTGCCTTCGATTCCTCGCCCGACATTCTCAACTCGGCGGCCCAAGGCCGGCTGCGCACCATCATCGAGCGCATCGAGCGGCTCGAAGAAGACAAGGCCGCCGTCATGGCCGACATGAAAGAGGTCTTCCTCGAGGCCAAGGGCGAGGGCTACGACGTCAAAATCTTGCGCAAGGTCGTCCGCATCCGCAAACAGGACAAGGCCAAGCGTCAGGAAGAGGACGCGATCCTGGACCTGTACCTGTCGGCGCTCGGCGAGATCTGATTTCTCCCACCTCCGCTCATCCCCGCGAAAGCGGGGACCCGGTCCTTTCCAGCTTGACGCCGGCGTTTCTGGACAAGCGGCGGCGGGTCGGCTTCCCTGTTCCATCATCCAAAGCACGGGGTCCCCGCTTTCGCGGGGATGAGCGGGATAATGCAACGCAAGCCGCCGCTTTCGCCCTTTGAGGCCCAGCGCAAGGCCGCCCACCGCGCCGCCCTCAACGCCCTGAAACGCGCCCGCCGCTCGGCCGAGAAGGCGGGCGTTTCGCTGTCTGAGTGGGAGGGCGAGTTCATCGAGTCGGTCAGCGAGCGGGTCAAGACCCACGGCCGCGCCTTCGGCGACCCGGAGAAGGGCGCGCCGGGTCAGGCGCTGTCCGCCCTGCAGGGCCGCAAGCTGAAGGAGATCGCCGCAAAGGCGAAAGGCGAGGTGCCGAAGCGGGGTTGGGGACGCAAGGTCCCGCCGGTGCAGGATTGACGCTTCTGTTGGCCGTCATCCTCGAGCTTGACGCGAGGATCGAACTCCAGATTCGCAGGCGACCGAAGCCTGGCCCGCCCAGGCCGCTGGAGACCAGCCCTTCCGGCACGGCGCACAGGATGATCAGGCCCTCGGGTCGAGCCCGAGGGTGACGGCCGAGTGGGTGTGCCGACAGACCTAGAACAGGATCTTGCGGAACGTCAGGCTGACGGTCCGGCCCTGGGGGTCAAGGTAGTCGGGCTGATAATTCAGAGGCACGTCGCCGGCGCTGGAGCTGACGTCGAGGCGGGCGTCGAACATGTTCTGGACGCCGAAATTCAGCCGCGAGCCCTTGAGCCACGGATATTTGGCCACCCAGCCCGCCTGGCTACCCAGGTCGATGAAGACGTTCAGATTGACCGTCGCCAGGTCCGAGAAGGTCAGGTCGGGGCCGGTTCCGCCGTCGACGCGGGTGCCCTCGCGCCAGTTGGCGTTGAGGAAGGCACCCTTGCCGTTCCTGAACACGCCGCCCTGGACCTGGACCTCGTTGCGGGGGCTGCCGCCGCGGGCGCTGGTCGCCGCGCCGTCCAGCAGGTCGAGGATGGGCAGGCCGTTGGCGATGACGATCTCATCCTGCAGGCGAACGGTGTGGAACACCGAGATGTTGAAACGGCCTTGGCCCGGCTGCAGGCCGCGCCCGCCGCCGCCGCCGAAGCGCATGGCCTGCACTCCGCCGCCACCGCCGCCGAAACCGCCCTGACGAATGACGGGGGGTGCGCCGCCGGTGGCAGGGGCCGGTCGCGCGCCGCCCGGCATGCTGGGCAGGGGCGATGCGGCCGGGTTGGCCGTGCCGAAGGCCCGGGAGTAGTTGAAGCCGGTGCGGATGTCCTGACGTTCGAACCGGTCGAAATTCAGCGGCCGGGCGTCGAACGACACCAGGTTTCCGCCGACGTCCCGCGTGAAGCGCCCGGGCAGGGCCGCCTCGATATCGGGCGTCAGGGTCGGGAAGGTCGCAATGGCGTCTTCCGTCAGGCTCGAGGTCCAGGTCGAGCTGATCCGAAGATCGGTCTCTTTGAACGGGGTGAGGGTCGCGCCCAGCTTCCAGACCTTGCGGTTGTCCGAGTTCAGGCCCGGATTGCCGCCGTCGATGCGGGTGACCAGCACGGTCTGGCCGGTGGAGAAGTCGAACACCGGCACGTTGGGGGTCGAGATTGTCGGATCGTTCAACTGCGAGATCGTCGGCGCGCCGTGCTCGTCGGTGTAGCTGACCAGCAGGGACAGCGGCTCGATCGGCGACCAGTTGACGCCGAAGCCGAGGGTCGACAGGCCGCCGAAGTCCGACAGCTCCTCGTAGCCGACGTTGAAATTGGCCGACAGGTCGCCCAGTGCCGGGAAGACGCCCGTGCGGCGACTGGCGATGGGGATGCCGAAACTGGCCTGGCCGTTGAAGCGGTCGCGCGACTGCGAGCGTTCGGTCGTCACGCCCGAGCGGATGCTGGTGGAATCCAGCGAGCGGGTGTCAGCGCCGAATTTGAAGGTCGATGAGATGCCGCCGGCCGGCAGGTCGAAGACGTCGCCGTTCAGCACCAGTTCGGTCGCCAGCACCTGGGACACGGAGTTGGCGGTGTCGTCTGCCAGGCGGGTGAAATCCGCCGGGTTCAGGGCGGCGAAAGGATTGGCGGTGGCGTTGTTGGCGGTCAGGCGGGGCTGGAATGGCGCGGTTGTGAAGCCCCGGCCGGTCAGGGTGTCGGTGTCGACGCGGTCGTAACTGCCGGTCAGGGTCCAGCGCCAGTCCTCGCCGATATAGCCGTCCAGCACGCCGGCGATCCGGCCCGTCAGGGCGTCGGTCTCGCGGCCGAGGGCGTCGGCGGCGTCGATGTAGCGGTAGACCAGCACGTCATTGGCGAAGGGGGAGAAGGGGTTGCCGTCCGGCAGGGTCAGGATGACCCCGGGCAGGCCGTTGAAGCTGCGGCTGGAGGTGTCTTCAAGGCTTCCGCTGAGGGTGCCCTGAGTCGTGCCGTTGATGTCGCGCTTGAACGTGCCACGCACGGTGGAACGCTCGCTGGCCGACAACAGGGTCCGATAGGCACCGAGGTCGCCGGTGCGCGGATCGCCGGCCACGGAAGCGAAATTGACGATGGTGGCGGCACCGGCCGTCGGCACGGGATTGACGAGCACGGTCGAGCCGACCCGGGCTGACAGGGCGGGATCGATCGCGGCACCGAAGGGGATGCCCGAGATGTTGCCGGTCAGGTCAAAGGGGGCCGAGCCGGGATCGCGGACGATGTCGCGCTCGGATTCGTACAGCGGGTTCGAACGCTCGTATTCGGCGTCCATCGACCAGCGGGTGGCACCGGCGATGCGCAGGATATTGCCTTCGATCTCGGCCGTGGTGCGTCCGCCCTGGGTCGGGCCACGGCCCGTGAGTTCGCCCGATACCGAGCGGAAATTGGCCTTGAGCACGAAATTCACGACACGCTGGTCGGCGCGATAGCCGAACTGAAGCGCCACTTCCTCGGGCAGGATTTCCACCCGCTCGATGGCCTCGGTTGGAACGCCCTGGATTTCCTGGAAGCCGGAGATGCGGCGGCCGTTGACCAGAAACACCGGCATGCCGCCGTCGCGGCCGCGCGAGCTGCGGGTAATCGGCTCCAGATAGGTCAGCAGTTCCGCGATGTTGGAGGCGCCGTAGGCCTGGATCTGTTCTGCGGTGAGGGTGACGTCGGGCGGAATGTCCGAATCAACGCTGCCACGCGGGCGCGTCCCGGTCGTCACCACGGTGCCCAGATCATAGACGTCGTCGTTGGCTCTGCTCGCCGGCGTCGCCGCTGCGGGAGCCTGGGCCGCTGCGGTTTGCGGGGTCTGCGGCGCGGGCGCAGCTTGAATCGCCCCGGCCATGAGTCCGGACAGGGCTGTGGTAACGAGAAGCATGCGCGGAGCCTTTGGGGGAGGACGACGGTGCTGAAACGTCTCCCGGCCTTGTTTCCGTCGCGTTTCGGCAAGGAAATCAAAGGTTGTGAACACGCGTGGCCTAGGCGTAATCAAGCTTCCCGAGGCCCGTGACCAATGAACTTTTGGTCAGACAACGAGCTTTGCGAAAATGTTGCCGAATTGCGTCACCCGCCCGAAGTCGTGCGCGGGACCTAACCCGCTTCCTTGAGGCTGCCTTCGAGGCCCTGCTCGCGGACCTTGCGGTACAGGGTCGAGCGACCGATGCCGAGACGCCGCGCGATTTCGGACATGTGGCCGGCGTAGACCTCGATGGCGTGCTGGATCAGGTCGCGCTCGATCTCTTCCAGCGTGCGCAGGTGGCCGCGCTCGTCGAGGATGCGGATCGGCGTGTCGGGCAGGGGCGGCAGGTCGATGGCGTGGAGGTCGGCCCCCTCCCTCTCGCCGCTGTCGCGGCGCTCCACCTCCCCCGTGGTTGGAAGGAAGGACGCGGCAACGCCCGAGATGGCCGGGAAGTCATGCGGCTGCAGGAAGGGCGCGTCAGCCAGGACGATGGCGCGATAGACGGCGTTCTCCAACTGGCGGACGTTGCCGGGCCAGTCGAAGGCGCAGAGCAGGGCTTGGGTCTCGCCCGAACAGCCCGCCACGCGCTTGCCCTCCTCGACATTGAAGCGGGCGATGAAGTGATCGATCAGGGCCGGGATGTCCTCGCGGCGTTCGCGCAGGGACGGGGCCTCGATCGGAAAGACGTTCAGGCGATAGAACAGGTCCTCGCGGAACGCACCGGCGCGGACCTGCTGGGCCGGGTCGCGATTGGTGGCCGAAACGATGCGGACATCGACCTTGACCGAGCGTTTGGCACCGACCGGATCGACCTCGCCTTCCTGGAGCGCGCGCAGCAGCTTGACCTGCATGTCCAGCGGCAGTTCGCCGATCTCGTCGAGGAACAGGGTACCACCATTGGCCTCCTGAAATTTCCCCAGGTGTTTGTCGTGGGCACCGGTGAAGGCCCCCTTTTCGTGCCCGAACAGGATCGACTCGATCAGGTTCGAGGGCAGGGCGCCGCAATTGACCGCGACGAAGGCCTTGCCTGACCGGTCCGATGCGCCATGCAGCGCCCGGGCGATGACTTCCTTGCCGACGCCGCTTTCGCCGGTGATCAGCACCGGGATCGAGGATTTGGCGGCGCGGGTCCCCAGCGAACGGACCATCCGCATGGGCGCGCTCTGGCCGACCAGATCGTCGAAGGAGGTGCGGCCGGTGACATGTTTCTTGAGGCGTCCAACCTCGGCGGTCAGACGGGTCAGCTGCAGGGCGTTGGAGACGCCGACCAGCAACCGCTCGGCAGAGACCGGCTTGACGAAGAAGTCCTGGGCCCCGGCCTGCATGGCCTTGACCACGGCCTCGACGCCGCCCGAGGCGGTCAGGACGATCACGGGGGTGGCCACGCCTGCGGTGCGGAGTTCCGCCAGGGCCTCCATGCCGCTCATGCCCGGCATGACCATGTCCAGCAGCACGACGTCGGCCCCGCCGCCCTTCGTCAGGCGGTCGATGGCCTCGCCGCCGGATTCGGCGTGGACGACGGCATAGCCTTCCCGCTCCAGCACGGCCTGGGCAAGGCGACGCTGGGTCGGATCGTCGTCAACCACGAGAACGGTCCTGGACATGGGGCGGCCCTTTATCATCACGTTGCGGCCGGCCCTCGTTGACACGCGACTGGCTCATTCCGGGACGTTTTTACGCCCCACAAGGTGAAGATCGGGTTGGGGGGCAGGGTGAGCGCAGGGTTAACGGGTGATCTGATCCTTCTCCGATTGGGAGAAGGTGGCGCGGAGCGCCGGATGAGGGTCGGATGGGTGAAGCGGCGAAGCCGACCCCGGGTGGTCGACCCTTACCCTTTCGCGCAAGGACGAACGCTGCACGTTCGTGCGCTCAAGCCCTCTCCCATCGGTAGAGGGTTCAGTTTCCGCCCATGAAGCTGCGCTGGGCCTGCATCATGGCGGTGATCAGCGCCTGCTCCGGCTCGGCGAGGTAAGGGTTCCAGATGTCGAAGATCAGGATGACCCGCATCTGGTCGGCGTCGTTCCAGGCCTCGTGCTCGATGGTGTCGTCGAACACCCAGGCCTGACCCATCTTCCAGTCGCGCACGGTGTTGCCGACGCGGAAGCGGGCCGGACCCGGCAGGATCAGCGGCAGATGGGTCAACAGGCGAACGTTGGACGAGCCTGTGTGGGCCGGAATGTGGGTGTGGGGCTGGAGCGCCGAAAAGACGGCGGTGGGTGCGAAGCCGTCCTGGCGGCACATCGGCAGGGATTCGAGGAGGGCGGCGGTCAGGGGGCAGCGCTCGCACACGGCGTCCTGACGGGTGCCGTCCCGCCAGAGCCAGAGCGAGGTCCATTTGCGCGAGTGATTCAGCTCGCCCCACTGATTGACCGGCGCGCCCTTGGGATAGGCGACATAGGGGGCAAACTGGTCGAACGAGTCCGCCAGCAGGGCCTCCAGCTCGGCCACGATGACCGGGGTCGCCGCCTCCAGCGTTTCGAGCCACGGAAACAGGGCGCGGTCATGGAAGGGGATGGCGGGCAGGCGGGGGTAATGGAGCAGCAGCGGCTCTTGCTGCGGTGCCGTCTTGAGGCCGGCGAAGATGTCGAGGCCTTCGTCGAAACGGTCGAGGGTCGCGGCGTCGACGGTTCCACGCAGGGACGATACCGCGGCGCTGATGTGGTCGCGCAGGGCCTCGGCCTGACGTCGGACCAGGGCGGCGGCATAGTCCAGTTGCGCGACGATTGCGGGGGGGCAGCGGTCGCGCGGCGGAGCGATCCTGAGGACGTTGCGATAGGCG
>Ga0105047_10005339_pt1 | contig 22107 bp, 22 predicted proteins | sample MAT04_FD_78384 | JGI IMG/M metagenome (GOLD analysis project Ga0105047, IMG submission 78384) | Freshwater microbial communities from Lake Fryxell liftoff mats and glacier meltwater in Antarctica - MAT-04 (megahit assembly) | ecosystem: Environmental > Aquatic > Freshwater > Ice > Liftoff... | reverse complement strand
TAGCCGGTAAACGCCGGCCCCAGCGCCGCAACTTGTTCGTCGGTCATCCATGACCTCCTTGTCAGGAGGTGATACCGCCGCGGAGGCTGTGGCGTTGAGCGGGGTTAGCGCTGTAGTGTTAGATTGATCAGCGCCTGGTCCGAATACAGGGTGCACGCGCCGCTTGTCGTCGAACGGAGGTCGATGCGCTTATCCTTGGCCGAATAAGAAAACTGATTGAGCAGTTCGGCGACGATATCCCCGATGTTGATCATCGAAGGCTTGACGGGAACCTTGCCCTTGCGAAAGCGCTCTGCGTGCAGAAACCGGTCCATGGTCGCGACGGTTTCAAGGATGGATCGCTTGATCGTCTCGATGTCCTCAACCGATTCGCCGAACTCGACATGGTCGCGCATTTGTCGACGCAGCACCTCCAGCATGAGCAGCACACCGTTCAGCCCGCCACGCAGGTCGTGCGACAGGAAGGAGAGGTACTTGCTCTGTGCCTCGTTGATGGCGCGATTTTGCTCGGTCTGATGGTTGACGAAAGCAATGACGCTTCGCTCGACGCTGGCATCCACACCCATATTGAGCGCCACAATTTCCTGCGTGCTGAGCGGCTGGCCCAGTTCGAGTACGACCTCCTCAAAGAGTACGCGACGAAGCAGGTCGGCCTCGATCAGCAATTCAGCAAGGTTGTAACTTTGATGAAAGCGAACTTCGCCGTGGGCGAGGGCATAACGCTGCAGGTGTTCGTGTACAGGCGCGACGTCTGTCTGCAGGACATTGGCCAGCTGGCTTAGTAGCGGGGGAATATCGTCACGGAGTTGAGCGCGTGTCAATTCATCGGCGCAGGGGAGTGCGAGTTTCACCGCGTCTTCCCACCGCGCGAGCACTCGCGGCGACGCGTCGCGAACCGCGCGGGCCAGTTCTGGTAACAGCACCTCGCGCAGCGAATCGGCCTTCAGCATGTCCATGCGTGTCGCCTTATTAGCCCCACTGAAAAATTCGTCCCGATCAGGACCGCCGTTTTTATCCGCAAGCACGCCGTGCGTCCATCAGATTGGCTCCCACCAAATACGCCCCCGATGATGAATAGTTCTCTCGACGCCCAAGGCGATGTCGGTCGTGTAGCTGCGAACGCAAATCAGTCGTATCAACAGGCACGGTACGTTAGACTGATCCTTGATGTTTGTGTCTGAAATCTTTCATTCGATCCAAGGCGAAGGCAAACTTTCCGGCCTTCCGTCCGTCTTTGTTCGCACGAGCGGGTGCAACCTTCGCTGCACCTGGTGTGATACACCTTACGCGAGCTGGGATCCCGTCGGTCAGGAAGTTCATGTCGATGAGATTGTTGATCGGGTGAAGAGCTTTGCGTGCAGGCACGTTGTCCTGACCGGCGGCGAGCCGGTCATCGCAAGTGGGATTGTGGAACTGGCAGCGCAACTTCGCGTCACCGGGCATCACGTGACAGTCGAAACAGCCGCGACTGTCTTCAAGAATATTGGAATGGACCTGGCCTCGCTCTCGCCCAAGCTGTCCAATTCGACACCGCTTACGCGTGCGGGCGGACGCTTCGCCGAATCCCATGACCACTTGCGATTAAATGTCGACGCCATCCAGGCGTTCATCGATACATCCCCTGAGTTTCAGTTGAAGTTTGTAATCAGCCAGCATGAAGACCTTGCGGAGGTGAACGACCTGCTCCGCCGACTGACGCGGTGGCAGGCGTCGGATGTGCTGCTCATGCCCGAAGGCGTCGACGACGCCGTGCTGGCCGAGCGGGCGACGTGGCTGGCCGAGATCTGCAAGTTACATGGATACCGATACTGCTCACGCCTGCATGTTGCGCTGTATGGAAACAGGCGGGGGACATAACCAGATGAATCGCCCCCTGTTGCTTGGGCTCTTTATGATTGGATCGGGCCTGCTGGGCGGGGCGTTGGTCTGGCGGGCGGGGTCGCACAACCGTGCCCAGCCCTACTCCCCTGCCACACGTCCCGCGCCCGCGACAACGCAAGCCACCACTGCGCCGGCCTCGGTGCCGGTTGTTCTGTCGGATTACGTCGATTTGATCCGGCAGCGCGATCCATCTTTCCCTGCAACGCAACCGATGGGCGCGCCCCTCGGCCTGACGGATGCTGCCCATGTCATCATCGACGCGCCGGTCTACATCTGTCCGCGCGGAGACCTGTGGATCACGCACGCCCGCGGCAACGACGTCCGCGCGGCGACCACGATATTTGACGGCGACGTTCATGTGGTTCGAAACGAGGTGCTGTTCGTTCACTGGACGGGCGGCCATCCGGCATTCGTCGTTCGCGACGAGGGCGCACGCTCGCAGTCACTTGTCCGTAACAGCACCTATTTGCCGCTCGCGCATGTGTACGACATGTCGCAGGCATTTTCGTGGAACGGATCGATCGTCGCGCCGGCCGACGGTGGCGTGGGTGTAATCACAAGCGACGACCGCGAGATCTGGTTTGATACGGGTTCCGCGTCACCTGCGCAAATCAGCGCGGACGGGCACGGCCTGATCGTCTTCACACCCCCGCCGCTGGCTTCCGCGCCATTTCGGATTCGCGCGGACCTGTCGCGACAACCTTTGTCGCTCGACGACGGTTGGGTGAGCAGTCTGCTGCAGGTCGTCCCGTTGCTGGACGGCAGCGTGTTGCAGATTTGTGCCGATGGCGCGGAGAAGGTGTTGTTGCGCGTCACGAACCTCGAATCGCTTCCCGTGGACGGTGCGTTGATCGAATCATGGGTCGATCAGTTGTCCGATGCCAGCCGTACGACGCGTGAGACTGCGTTCGCGGAGCTGTCGCGCTACGGGCCGGGCATCTGGCCTCTGCTCACGCGCCTTGAACCCGACCAGCCACCTGCCGGGAAAGCTGCGCTGCGTCGAATATTGGGCGAGCGCTTGCAACCGACGCTGGCCGGCATGACACCGGTCGACGGGAAGCTGCGGCTCACCCAAAGGCTGGCAGACTTCGGTTCAGTGTTCACCGCGACGTCGGGCGTTCGTGCCCGTGATTCTCTGGATCGCGAGCGCCTGATCAGGCCGGCGTGCATCGCAGTCCGACCGGGGCGGGCGATCGCGCTGCTTCCGGCGGCGTTGGCGCGTGAAGTTGCCTCCGAAAAAGTCTCTGTCTATGCCTGGAACGACGAATGGATCATTTCCGATCCGACGTACGGCCCAAGGCGATTCATGTCCAATCATTTTGAGACACTTCTGCATGAACAGGATCGCACCTTCCAGCACTTCGTCGGTGTTGATCGTCGCGGACGATGGGCGTTCGCACCCGCGCGGGATGTTCGATCGCCGACGCTTCTGATCGATCCCACGCTACGCGACCCGACGCCCAAGCTGCCGGTGTGGGAAATTATCAATCGAGAAGGCAGCGTGGGCTGGGACCAGGCCGACTGGCCGACCACGAAGCGCGGCGGATCGTGGGCGCTGCACGAGGCTGAGTGGGAAGCCGTGGATGAAAAGATCAACCCTATCCTCACCGCCCTGCCGCAACTATCGACCCCACCCGCGACCCCGCAAGGGCGGTTGCCTCTACTGACGGCGGGCGATGGCACGACGTATTTCGGCGGGCGCAGTGACCTGCTGGCGCGACGCGCGGATGGCAGCGAGGTCCGGTGGGATTTGCCGGCTCATGCCGTCGGTTCCATCGATCCAACCTTGATTGAAGCAGGCGAGTCGCGACTCTTCCTGTTCAACGAACCTGGCCGCGTGGTGCGAATCAAGCCTGACCCGGCAGCGCGTACGCCGTTCGTGGTCGAAGCGATTTTCACGGACAAAATCCCGAATGGCGCAGTCCGACGGATTTGGCTCGACCCTGCCGGCCGGATTGTGATCGCGTGCGACGGCAACCGACTTGCGATTCTCTTTCCCGATGGATCAATTCCACAAAAGATCGCGATGAAGATGCCGGGAAAATAATGAAATGGAGATCGTGAAGGCTGATATATCAAGCCAGCCTGGAACTTTTGCAAGCGCGCCAGCATTGCGTGACCCGGGCGAACCACCCGCTATTTCTTGACGAAAGACACGGGCAGATCGCCCGTTCCACCGACTCAGCAGGACTGCCGGACTCTACGCGACGTTCTATCAGGAATGTAATATTTCCCCGCAGCCCGTCGATTATCCGCGCGTCGCGCCGTATAAATCCTCGCTGACCTTCGAATCGTTGTTTATGCAGCGTCTCAACGTATTCCAACAACTTGTTCGCCAATGGGATCGTCTTCATCCCTACAACGCCGCCCAGATTCTGCATCTGGCCGGGCGCGCGGACATGCCTCGGCTGGATCGCGCATGGCAGGACACGCTGTCGCGCCTGGGCCTGGGAACGCTCCAATGTGCGGGGCGGCACTTTGCATATCACACGCTCAACGGCAATGCCGATGAGCATCGACTGTTTTTGCTACCGGCTGACACGCAGCTTGAGGATCATGTCACCGAAGAATTGAACCGGCCATTTGCGGGCGAGAGTTATCTACCGTTCCGTCCGTTTGTGAAGCAGGAGAACGGATCATTTTACCTCGGCCTGATCTACCAGCACTGGATCGCCGACAGCGCGTCGATCCGGATGTTGCTGCACGAACTACTCGCCCGCCTGATCGATCCAGCCAGCGTGCGGAGCTCGCGGTTGCGACTTCCGGAGGGTGGCTATTGGCGAATGATGGGACCGGGTAAATCGCGATGGCCATTGCTCGATGGTTTCCTGGCATCGGTTCGGTGGTCAAGCCGCTTCAAGCGCGTGCGGCGCATTGAGACAGACGACTTTTCGGATTTTCGTGTTCGGTTTTCGCTGCATCGCTCACCTCCGGGGACCATCCAAACCGCCCGCGCAAGTGCGCGCGACATGGGCTGCACTGTCAACGATCTGTTCCTCGCATCCATTGCGCGGGCGTGCAACCAGCATGTCCCTGTGCAGCAGAATCGGAAGCGACAGGATCTTGCCCTTGGCACAATTGTCGACCTGCGCCCGCATACCACTGAAGACCTCAGCGATGTCTTCGGGTTGTTTCTCGGCTTTACCAGTGTGGTCTGTCGGCCGCATGATGTGCAGGATTTTGGGAAGCTGGTGCAGACGATCAGCGATCAAAATACGATTCACAAGACGACCGGGTTTGCGCAGGCAAGCCCGATTCGCATGCTGGCGGGGCTGGTGGCGGGGAAGCTGCTGTCGCGCGAGGGTACGATTGAGTTCTATCGCAAGCGCGTGCCCCTTGCCGGTGGGATCAGCAACGTGAATCTCAACCACACCTGGCCGGCGGAGTATCATCCGGATCCGCTCATTGAATATATCCGTGTTTCGCCAACAGGCCCGATGATGCCGTTGGTTTTTACGACGACGACGCTGGGCGACGACTTTCATTTCGGACTGACGGTCCGCGAGAGCATCGTCCCGCGCGACAAGGCGCAGGCGGTCGCGCGGGCGTTCATGGAGCGGGTGTCGATACCGGTCGGATGAATAGCCGCGCTACCAACACCCCCGCGACCGCAGGCAGCATCCACGCCATCTTCCCTTCGATGAATGCAATCCAGTAGAGGGGCGAGACGAGGATCACCACAGTGGCCAGCACGAGGAGGTCACGACGCGTCGGCCGCGACCCGTCACGGCGAGGGAGCATGCACAGCCACACATAGGCGGGGAAGATCAGGCCGTAGCAGGACATGAACAAACGATAGACCAACTCCGCGGCAGAAAAATGGTTGTAAGTATCGCCATACTTGACCAGGGCAGTGCCAACGACTGGCAACACGATAAACATTAACCAGCCGCGCGACGTTCCCTGCAGCACGACCGCCTGCCTGAAGTGCAAATAAATCGTCAGGGCTATCTGTACACCGATGTGCAAGGTCAAGGTCTTCCTAAGCAGATCGTGGTTTTGATCAGAGAATGTTGCTCCGGCAAAGAACGGTGCGTACAACGCGGTAAAGACGATCATCGCAAGGAAGAAAACTCCAAAGCCGATGGAAAAAGCCCATCGTGACTCCCTTCGACCAAGCGACTGGCGTGCGTGATGGAAGGTGAGATCGAGATAGGGACAGGTCAGAAACCCAAGCGTGCAGACACTGGCCAGCCCGGTGAGGCTCAAAGTGTCTGATCGAACCTGATACTGGGGCATTCGTTGGCCCCAGTACAGCCATAGCGCTATCACCACTGATGAAGTAACCAGTGCCAACAACGCGTTCACGTTCACACGCCCGAGTCGGCCGAGCATTACAAAAACGATCAGCGCGACGATTGTCGGGCCGGCCAGGTATGGCAGGTAGTCTCGCGCGATCCAGAATATAAAATACAGGTGAAATGACAGCGTCACATAGCTGAACACCAGGCACGCCTCACGATGTTGCGCGACGAGCCTCGCGCTGCTCTCCGGCGATTTCAGCACCCAACCCATCGCGGCTGCGCCGATGACATTCGGGATCGCGAAGATGAACCATGCTGCGGAGCCGTAGTCACGCATGAGGAGCGTCGGCAGAAACATGCCGATGCACCATGTCCAGCTCATTCCCAGATAGATGGCCCAGGCAAGAGTCCGAACGCGCGGCCAGGGGTGAGTTGATTCTGCGGCGTCCATCCGCGCCAGCGTATAGCAAGAGTTATGCGGAGTGAATGGCTGAGCGTTGATGAAGACGGACGCTGGTCTGATGAAATGCTTCAGTCGGCTGGATTTGGGGGCTTGATGTCCGTGTACGGCTCAAGATCGGGAAACCAGTATTTCATCACACCCCAATAGACGTTCTCGTCAGCGATCAGCGGCCTGAGCTTCGCCCCCTTCATATCGCCCGAGGCAGCCAGGCTCCGCCCCTCCTCCGACCAGGTTGTCTGCGTATCTGAATCAAGCAAATCTGCCGGAGTGGTTGACGCTGCTCCGCGTTTCACGGGCGACCGGGTGAATCGCGGCGTGAGATCGTCAAGTCGTCGATCAAACGCCCGCACGGTGCCTGCAGCGTCGCGAAACACGACGAAAGGCTGGCTGCCACTCTTAAGATTGAGCGGCGAGGTCGTCACCTGCGTCGATAGCAGCGCGACGGGCGGAGACGTCTGGATGAAAACGATCGACTGGTCGTTGCGCAAGGCCGACGGTACATCCGGCAAGGCATAACGAGGCAACACCGGCGCTGCCGGGAGGGTCTGGTCGGATGCCTGAAGCAACCCCATCACGCGCGTGGATGGGTGGCGCGTTTTCCAGTCGGACCACAGCGTATGAGTGACAGGCACGACAAGACGAATCCCGGTCGGTGCCTTCCCGTCGCGCGTCAGCCCGGTCGCGCCGTTCATGAACTCGCCGAGGCGGGTGTTGTAGATGAGCAGCGCGTTGGCGGGGATTGAAACGATATCCAGATCACGGGCGCGGTAGTCGCGATCGATTTCAAAAGCGACTCCGCGATTGGAAAATGCGCTCCAGACGAGCAGGACGCGCTTGTCAAACTCCTGGTGGAGGACAACGGGGGTCCGGAACAAGGTGTGATAAGGGAAGGCAATGGGCTGACCATTGATCATCAACCCGACGACCCACTGCTGATCCGAGATGAAAGTCGCATCCTGCGCTGTAACCATCGGTGGTTGCTCGACAACTTGCAGGGCGTTCAGGGGGTCGAGAGCAAAACGGAATCCCAGCATTGCCCCGACCGGGAGCAAGCCAACCAGCCATCCTCCCTTTCGCTTACCCGCGAGTACCAGCACAAAAAGCGCCAGGCAAAGCACGGCACAGAAGGTGAGCAGCGGCCACTGGAAGCGTCGGGTCATGCAGATGACCGACAGCCCAAACGAGAACTGTGCCCAGTCAGGGTGCCGCCCAAACGTCACGATGGCAGCCGCCAACATCGCCGGCAATATTAGGGCAATCGGAACGAGCACAGGTGTAAGATACCGAACGCACTCAACATACGCGATAAAAGCGGTCTGGAAGAAGGTTCCCCACCTGCCGCGCGCGGGGACGGGCGGGCAGGGGCGCGCTTGTCCCTGTGCGGGGTTTCCGGTATAAGGCTGGGCTCTCCCGGCGTAAGTCGGGTCTATTTTTTTATACACGTGTTGGGATCGATATGGCGAGAACCCCCTTCGTTGCGGGCAACTGGAAGATGAACACCACCAAGGCGTCGGCGATCGCGCTGGCCCGGGGCATCGCGGAGGAAACACCGTCACCGAGCAAGATTCACGTCGGCGTCGCGCCGCCTTTTGTGTATCTGGATGCAGTGGGCCAGGCACTGGCGGGGTCAAGTGTGCTGCTGGGCGCCCAGGATGCGTATCACGAAAAAAGCGGAGCCTTCACCGGCGAGGTCAGCGTTGACCAGTTGAAAGATTTGGGCGTAAAGTTCGTCCTGACCGGCCACAGCGAACGCCGTCATGTCCTGCATGAATCACCCGAGCTCATCGGGAAAAAAGCCGCTGCTGTGTATGCTGGCGGGTTAATTGTGGTGCATTGTGTTGGCGAGAAGCTTGAGGAGCGCGATGCCAATCAAACGCTGGATGTGGTCCGCAGGCAGCTTGGCGAGCTCGGCGGGGTGCTTGAAGATGCGTCGCGCGTCGTGATTGCCTACGAACCGGTCTGGGCCATCGGTACCGGTCGGAACGCAACCGATGCACAGGCGCAAGAAGTTCACGCATTTATCCGCCACGAGTTGAGCAAGCAGTTCAACGCAACGTTCGCCGACAGCGTACGCATTCAGTATGGCGGGAGTATGAAGCCGGAAAATGCCCGGGGGTTGCTTGGGCAGACTGACGTCGATGGCGGGCTCATCGGTGGGGCAAGCCTCAAGGCGGACAGTTTTCTGGCCATCGTCAACGCTGCGGTCTGATCTGCGAAAGTTCGATCATGAATATCGTTTACTATGTTTTATTGATCCTGTTCCTGTTCGTCTGCGTGATACTCACGTTGCTGGTTCTGATGCAAAAAGGACGAGGCGGCGGACTTGCCAGCGCGTTTGGGGGCATGGGTGGTGGCAGCGCATTCGGCGCGAAGACCGGCGACGTGCTCACCTGGGCGACCAGCATCGTCTTCGGTGTATTCCTGCTTCTGGCGATCGGCCTGAATCTGCTCGTCGGTACGCACCGTGCAACGGCCACGACCGCAGTCACGCCCCCCGCGTTGCCCGCATCATCCGGAGAGTCGTCGGTACCAACGCCTGTCACGCCGTCCAACGAAACACCTGCTTTACCGATGACGTCGCCCGTTGGACCGGCGACGCCACCGACGTCTCCCATGACCGCGCCGGGCAACCCCGTCACGGGCGCCACGACGCAATCAAATTGAGTCTGTCCGGGTCGTCGCCAATACTGGAGCTTATCCCGCGTGATTGTCAGCATGACTGGTTTTGGAGACGCTTCCGTCGAAAAAAACGGAACCCACTACGCGGTCGAAATACGGTCGCTGAACAACCGTTTCTTCAAACCTGTCATCAAACTGACAGACAACGTCGCCGGTTTGGAGCCCGAGATCGAGACGACCCTGCGCGACCAGCTGGGACGCGGATCGATTACGTACGTGTTGAAGATGCGCACCGACAGCGCGTCGGCCGCTTACCATCTGAATATCCACGCACTCAAGGCGTATCTCGCGCAGTTGCAGGACGTGCAGGGCCTCGACCGATTTGTGCAAATCGATCTGGCTGGGCTGTTGCAACTGCCCGGTGTCGTGCAGGAACCGACCGACGAATCCGACGAGATTGCAAAACATGGCAACACGATTCGCCAACTGACCGCCAAGGCGATCGAAAAGCTGGTCGCGATGCGGCAACGCGAGGGGGAGTCGCTCTTTGTCGACCTGATCAAGCATGTGACCACGATCGGCACGAACCTGACCGAAATCGCGCTGCGCGCCCCGGCTGTCATCAATGACTATCACCGCAAGCTGACGGCGAGGGTCAACGAATTGCTTAGCAAGGCCGAGTTGAAGGTCGACGAAAAGGACTTGATCAAGGAAGTGGCCGTCTATGCCGAGCGGGCGGATATCAGCGAAGAAATCCAGCGACTGACAAGCCATCTCGAAAACTTCGAGCAAAGCTGCCGCACAAGTGAACATGCTGGCAGAAAGCTCGACTTCATCACGCAGGAGATGCTGCGTGAAGCCAACACGATCGGGTCAAAAGGAAATGACGCACAGATCGCCAGGCATATTGTGGAGATCAAAGGTGCAATCGACCGGCTGAAGGAACAGGTGCAGAACGTTGAATGAAGAGAACGGACGGCACGGGCGACCCGCCCGTGAGTAGTGAGACTGAAAGCCATGGGCTGGTAGCTCATGCCACGAATGTTCGGAAGTCCTGAACGATCGACACCGTATGACGCCCTCGCCGCTAAAAGGTCTGCTGATTGTCCTTGTCGGCCCGAGCGGGGTCGGCAAGAGTACGATCTCACGATTGTTGGCCGAGACGTTGCACGTGTCGTATGCGGTGAGCGCAACGACCCGGCCACGCCGGCCTCATGAGGAAGAGGGAAAGACCTACGAGCACATCGACAAGCTCGAGTTTTTCCGCAGATTGGATAGCGACCAGTTTCTCGAATATGCCCAGGTGTATGGCGATTACTACGCGACGCCGAAAAATCCATCGCTGGAACACCTGACTGCCGGGCGAGATGTTTTATTGGAGATTGATTTCCAGGGTGCCATGCAGGTGCGCTACCATTATCCTGAAGCCCTGCTGATTTTCATCCTCCCGCCCGACGAGCCGACGCTGCTGCGACGCCTCACCGACCGCGGGCGTGACAGCGAAGAGGAAATTAACAAGCGCTTCCGCGCTGCCAAACGCGAGATCCACATGGCCAAGGGCAGCCGAGCCTTTGATTACATGGTCATTAACGATTCGCTCGACCGCGCGGTCGAGGAGATCACGAAAATTATCCATCACAAGCGTGCTGGAATATAGGAACAAAAACTTAGGAGCCCCCATGATTGAAGCATTGAAGAGCGACGAAATCGTCAACAAGGTCGGCGGACGTTTTAAGCTGACCGCCCTGATTCAAAAACGCATTCTGGAACTGATGGAAGGTGCGCGCCCGCTGGTCAGTCGATACGACGGTATGACTGAACTCGAGGTCGTCGTCCAGGAAATCCTCCAGGACAAAATCGCTATCGACTACGAGGCAAGCGGCTTGGCCGAGCCGGAGTGACCTGGGGAAGGTTGTTGGTTATTGTTAGTTGTTGGGGAAGATCATGCGCCCCTAATCCCCTCCAACAGCCCCGCCACCCATGCCCGACACGACCTCACCTCTCTCCGACGTCCCTCGCCTCAAAGGGCGCGAGATCATTGTCGGCGTTTGCGGATCGATTGCGGTGTACAAGGTCGCCGATCTTGTCAGCAAACTGGTGCAGCAGGGCGCGGGGGTGACGGTCTGCATGTCGGCAGCGGCGCAGAAGTTTGTCACCCCGCTGACCTTCCAAACCCTCACCGCCCGGCCAGTGCGTACGGGGCTGTTCGATACCATTGACCCGACCGACACCCAGCACATTGCCCTCACCGAACGCGCCGATCTGATGCTCATCGCGCCGGCGACCAACGACATCATTGCAAAGGTGGCTCATGGGCATTGCGACGACCTGATCAGCCTGATGATCTGTGCGTCGGCCTGCCCGGTTGTCTTCGCACCGGCTATGAATAACCGCATGTGGGATCATCCCATCGCCCAGGAGAACTTCGCCAAGCTCGCCGGGCTGGGCTATCGCTTCATCGGGCCTGAGGAAGGATGGCTCGCGTGTCGGAATGTGGGTTCGGGTCGATTGACCGATCCCGAAAAAATTTGCAGCGAGATCATGGCCATGCTAACCACGCCAGGTGCGCTCCCGCCCATGGTTGGCGGCGATCTTGCTGAAGTTCAGAGTGACGACGACGAGGCCTGAGCTGGCTTCATCACTCATCACTTCTTTCATCAAATCATGAAACTTCAGAAGCTTCCCTTGCTGCAAGCCCGCATGCGGGCCGGGTGGTGATAGAGTTGCGCGACATGGATCGCAATCGCCTCATCATCGCGGGCGGGACGGGCTTCATCGGCCAATCCCTCATCTCCGACATTCAGAATCAGTTTGACGACATCGTGGTGCTCACGCGTTCAGGCAGTCGTGACGACGGGAAGGTGCGATACATCAACTGGGATGCCAAAACACCCGGGCCGTGGTCGGAGGCGATGGACGGCGCGACCGCCATCGTCAACGTCGTCGGCCGGACGGTTGATTGTCGAAAGACCGCCGCCAACAAAGCCGTCATCCTCTCCTCAAGAGTCGACTCCGTGAACGCCCTCGCCGCCGGCTGGCGATCCGTGCGCAATCCGCCCAAGGTTTGGATCCAATCCGCGACCGCCCACATTTATGGAGATACTGAGGATGAGGCGCTGGACGAGTCTTCCCCCATTGGCACCGGCTTTGCGCCGATGGTGGGGACGGCATGGGAAAAGACATTTGCCGATGCAAATCTTCCTGGCGTGCGACGCGTGGTGCTGCGCATCAGTTTCGTCCTGGGAAAAAATGCAGGTGCGTTACGCACGCTCGGAAGGCTCGCGCGCCTGGGATTGGGAGGCACCGTCGGCAACGGTCGTCAGTATCTCAGTTGGCTGCATGTGGGTGATCTGAACCGAATCATCGCGCAGGCGCTGATCGATCAAAGCATGGAAGGCATGTACATCGCGACATCGCCGCAACCCGTCACCAATGCCGCGTTCATGAAAGCGCTACGAAAGGCAGTCCATCGCCCATGGTCACCCCCCGTGCCCGTGCCGCTGGTCAGACTCGGCGCGTGGATGATGCGGACCGATCCGGAACTGGCGCTGCTCGGCCGCCGATTGATGCCAACGCGATTGATGAAGGAGGGATTCGCGTTCCGTTTCCCAGATTTGAACGATGCGCTGGTCGACCTTTTGCGATGAAAAGGAAATGCCGGAAACGATCACTGTAGCCAAGGTGCGCACCTCAAATCGTAGTTAATCCGCCCCTTCGCTTGATTCTTCCAGCATACGCCGCAGGTAGCCATTTTCACGACGTGTCGCTTCCAGGTCGAATACGAGATACTTGATGCTCAAACGCAGATAGTCGAGGCTCTCCTGCAGCCCGCTGACGGTTTTGCGCAGGCGCTCGTGACGCTCGCGCGTCTCACTCGCCAGCCGCTCGATCTTGGCACGTTCGCCGGCGGGCAGGGTGCTGATCTCGCCCATTAGCTCGGCGAGCTTGGTTTGGAACTCATGTTCATTCATCTCGTTCTCCCAATTTTCGATCCACGTTGTAACTGTGCTGCCCTCAGGCCATGCTTCATCCGAGCATTGGCAAATCCCATTCCAGTCCCGTCACGATGCGCGGCCTCTGCTGAATGCATGCATCCCGCGATCAATCCCCGCCAATCCGTCGCCCCGGTCTGATCCGGATATTCCGGATGTTGACGTCGCGCGACGAAAACGGGTCAAACCTGTGGTGTGGGCGGCACACATTCGTTGGGCGTTTGCCACACGCATCGACGGGCAGGGGCGTTTTGTCGCGACGCCTTTGCCCATTGCCTTCTGGTTCCACTATAATGGTGACGCGTGCGGCTGATAGCCGGAATTCGTATTCTGCGCCATGGTCCGGTAAATTTTTAGATGAAACGGGAAAGCTGCGCCGGTTTTGGCGAATCGAAGGGCAGCTGACGGGGTCAATCGCTCCCCTTGAACTGGATTATCTTTCAGGAGACTCGGGCATGGCACAGCGGGAGAACGATGAATTGGCCGACGCCCTTGCCGCCCTAGCCGCGGGGCAGGCCGTGCCCAGCGAGCACTCACCGGACGACACGGGCGCACATCATGCCCCGCCCGCGGAACAACCTACCGCTCCCGCACCGTCGTCAGCAAAGGTGAGTCGATCATCGGACCCTACGAAAAACGTGACCTCGACCCGTAGTAACAACGCCGCATTGCCCAACAGTCAGACGCCCGGCACACAAGTGAGTCCGTCTAAACCCGCGACGCCGGCTCGGCCTGCAGCGCCGGGGCAGGCACCCGTTACGTCGGACGCCAAGCGCCCATCCACGCCCCCGCCGCCGGTGTCGAAGAATCGCCCCAACGCGCCCGCCCGGGCAGCCGCGCCTAGCGCCCCACCCGAGCCGCCGGCATCGACGACATCCGTGCCAACCAGTCCATCGCGCGACACCCGTGCCGCATCACCGACAGCGGGTCGCCCCGCGCCCCCCACTGCCCCGCCGCCTGTTCGCCCGCGAGCGCCGGGTCCTGCGCGACCGGCAGCGCCGGGTATCCCAAATCTCACCCCGCCCCTCGCGACCACGCCCCAGCCGCAGGCGGACGAAGCCATCTACGAATCCGACGCCAACGCGGACGCGCAGCAGGAAGCCGAGGACGATGCGTCCGTCATCGCCCCAGCCGCGCCGATTGAATCGCTTGCCTCCACGCGAAAGTACGTCCGGCCCAAGGTTGTGCCGGTCTACCAAACACTCGCGTTTCGACGGACGATCATTCCCATCTGCCTGACGCTCGGCGCAGCGCTGCCCATCCTGGCCGTGTTGACGCTTGTGCGCGGCGAAGAGACAACCATCGGCGCATTTCCGCGCTGGTTTACATTTGTCCTGGCAGGCGTCGGACTGCTCATGGGCGGTCTCGCCTTCATCACAATGTCTCAGGTGAAAAATGAGCTTGCGGGCAAGACGAAGTGATGATGGTTGGACCGCACCTTCATCGCGTGCCCTGTCGCGCGGTGTGATGCCGTTTTCAAGGACGACTGACCTTCGATGACCGACGCCTCGATTGCCACACGACCTGTCCAACATGCGTCGCCTCTGCGGTCAGCCCTCCCCTTTGTTTTTGCAATCCTCATCGCGCTACTTTTTCACCTGGTGGTTGGCCCGATGCTCGGCGCGTATCCGTCGCGCGTGCTGCTCGATATCGGCGTGGCGGTCATCCTCGCTGTCTCGTTGAACATCGTGAACGGGTACACCGGGCAGTTTTCCATCGGCCATGCAGCGTTCATGACGATCGGCGGATACGTCGCCGGCGCGATTACCTATTACACGTCCTTGCACCTGTGGGGCGATATAGCCGTCGATAACACCCTGTCGGGCGGGCATGGGTGGTTGCTGGTCGTCGCCTGCCTTGCCGGGGGGGTGGCCTCGAGCCTGGCCGGCTGGGTGGTGGGCCTTCCGTCGCTTCGTCTTCGGGGAGACTATCTTGCGATCGTTACGCTGGGGTTTGGGGAGATCGTGCGCGTGCTGCTCCAGCAGACAAGCCAGCAGTTTTACGATCCCGCTGAAATGCATGCGGCGACGTGGCGCGACTGGCTGGCCATTCCGGTGGGCGGGGCGCTCGGATTCTCTGATTTGCCTCCCCTGACGAACTTGTTCTGGATGTATCTGGCTGTCGGGCTGACCATCTTGTTTGCGTACCGACTCAAGCAGTCCAGCTACGGTCGCGCGCTCCTCAGCATCCGCGAAGATGAGATTGCCGCCGAAGCCATGGGGATCAACGTCACACGATTGAAAGTGCGCGCGTTCATCTTCGCTGCGTTCTTTGCGGGACTGGGTGGCGGGCTGTCGGCGCACTACAGCATCATTCGCCCGATCGATGCGGGATTCGCTCAGTCGTTCGATATTGTCATCATGGTCGTGCTGGGCGGACTCGGTTCGATCAGCGGCGCTGTGGTGGCCGCCATCCTTCTGACAGTTGTGAAGATGGCACTGACCGAATATGGCATTTATCGCATGATCCTATATGCGCTCCTCCTGATCATCCTGATGATCTTCCGCCCGCGAGGTCTCTTTGGCGTGCGGGAAATTTGGGACTTCCTTCCTGCATCAAAGCGAAAGTTCCCGGTCCCGGTAACCGCTTCGGCACAGGAGCAGGCATTGTCATGAACGAGCCACTTCTTGATGTGCGCGATATCGGTATCTCGTTTGGCGGGCTCCGCGCTGTCGCGGACTTTTCGCTGCAGGTGCCGAGGAACTCGCTGTACGGTCTGATCGGTCCCAACGGCGCGGGAAAGACGACCATCTTCAATTTGCTGACGGGCGTCTATCGGCCGGGACGGGGGTCGATCCACCTGCGCGGCCAGCGCATCGACGGGCGAAAGCCATACGAAATCGCCCAGGCCGGCTTGTCGCGCACATTTCAGAACGTCAGGTTATTCGGCGAGCTGTCGGTGCTCGACAACCTGCGCGTTGCCTGCCATATGCACACGCCCAGGCACGGGCTTTTAGCGACCCTCCTCCGTACCAGGGGATATCGCCAGCAGGAAAAACGCATGCTGGACAAGGTGATGGCGCTTCTGTCCATCTTCAAGCTTGAGCAATTTCAAAACATGCAGGCGAAGAACCTTGCCTACGGAAACCAACGCCGGCTTGAAATCCTTCGTGCCATTGCTACCGATGCGTCGCTCATCCTTCTTGACGAACCCGCAGCCGGTCTCAATCCGGCCGAGAAGGAATCGCTTGCCGATGCCATCCGGCAGATTCGCGATCAGTTTAATCTGACGATCCTCCTGATCGAACACGACATGCGATTGGTGATGAAGATCTGTGAATGCATAACCGTCCTCGACCATGGTGAAGTCATTGCCCGCGGGTGCGCCACGGAGATCCAGACTGACCCCAATGTGATCGAGGCTTATCTGGGTGATCCCGGGACGCCACCGACAAGCACCGACTGAGGCAATAGGATGCTGCAGATTGAGAACCTCACTGTTCGATACGGGCCGATCGAGGCGCTGCATGGGGTGTCTCTGGAAATCCGTGACGGAGAAATTGTCACGCTCATCGGCGCAAATGGCGCGGGCAAGACAACTCTCCTGCGGGCTGTCTCGGGGTTGATCCAAATCAGCGGTGGGAACATACGTTTCTACAATCGTCACACGCTGAACGGCTTAAAGCCCCATGAGATTGTTCGCCTGGGCGTCAGTCAGGCACCGGAAGGGCGACAGATTTTTGCAAATCTGACTGTCGCGGAAAATCTGCATCTGGGAGCCTATCAAAGTAAACACGCCCGCGCGGTGCGCGATGATTCAGATAAATATTATGCGCTCTTCCCGGTACTTGCCGAAAGAAAATCCCAGCGAGCGGGGACGCTTTCTGGCGGCGAACAGCAGATGCTGGCGATCGCGCGGGCACTGATGTCGCGACCGCGATTGCTGTTATTGGATGAGCCGTCGCTCGGTCTGGCACCGTTGATCGTTCGGAAGATTTTCCAGGTTATTAAGGAGATTAATCAGTCCGGAACAACTGTTTTTCTGGTGGAGCAAAACGCCCACATGGCTTTGACCACCGCGCACCGCGGATTTGTGTTGCAGGCAGGCGAAATCATCAAATCTGCATCCGCTTCGGCCTTGCTTGCCGATCAGGACGTACAACGCGCGTATCTCGGTGGATAATCATTGCCCTGTCACGCCTGCCCTACCCAGCTGGGCGCGTCTGGACTAAAATGAACCGTTCAAATGATCGAACTGGGCGTCAATATCGACCACGTGGCCACGCTCCGACAGGCGCGACGGACGTACGAACCCGACCCCGTTTGGGCCGCTGTCGAGGCCGAGCTCGGCGGCGCGGACGGGATCACGGTGCATCTGCGTGAGGATCGCAGGCACATCAATGACCGCGATGTGGAGTTGCTCCGCAAGACGGTGCAATGCAAGCTGAATCTTGAAATGAGCCTGTCGCCGGAGATTGTGGATTTTGCAATCAAACTCAAGCCGGAACAGGTGACGCTTGTCCCTGAGAAGCGCGCCGAAGTCACAACCGAAGGCGGATTGGATCTGCTCGCTGACCCGGCACGCATCACAAGCGCTGTGAAGCGACTGACAGACGCGGGCGCGGTGGTGTCGGCGTTCATCGACCCTGTCGAAGCGCAGGTGTCGGCTGCTCAGCAACAAGGCTTCAAGGCGATCGAATTGCACACCGGAAGATATGCCGATCAGGGGCATCTTCCGGACGCGCAGGCCTTGAAGGATTTGGAAATGGCTGCTGCGTGGGTGCGAGAGCGCGGCATGCTCCTGCACGCGGGGCACGGCTTAAATTATCGCAACGTCGGACCGATCGCACGCATTCCGATGATGCGCGAGTTGAACATCGGGCACGCCATTGTCAGCCGGGCGATCTTCGTGGGTTTGCGCGAAGCAGTGCGGGAAATGAAACGGATCATGCAGGACCAATCGACCAAGGATTCATAAATGTTCAGCGGTGCAATGACAGCTTTGATCACCCCCTTTCGCGAATCGCGGCTGGACGAGGCCCGCCTGCGCGAGCAGATCGACCGGCAGATCACGGGTGGTATCGACGGGCTCATCCCCGTGGGGACGACCGGCGAATCGCCCACCCTTTCATTTGAAGAGCACGAGCGCGTGATCGAGATCACCGTCGAGCAGTCGCGCGGCCGGGTGCCCGTAATTGCCGGCGTGGGCGCAAATGCCACGTCTGAGGCAATTGAACTGCACGCGTTCGCCAAGAAAATGGGCGCGACCGCCGGCCTGAGCGTCAATCCGTATTACAACAAGCCGACGCAGGAAGGATTGTATCGTCACTTCATGACGCTGGCCGACCGCGTTGACCTGCCTATCGTGCTGTACAACATTCCCGGTCGAACTGGCATCACCATGACGCCGCACACCGTTTGTCGACTGAATAAGCACCCGAATATTGTCGCGATCAAGGAGGCGACCGGCGTGCTGGATATAGCGAGTGAAATCCGCGCGATATGCGACATCACAGTTATATCGGGAGATGATTCGCTGACGGTTCCTCTCATGAGCATTGGCGCGACGGGTGTCATCAGCGTGCTGTCGAATCTCATCCCCGAGCGCATCAAGGCGATGGTCGTCCACGCTGCCAGCGGAAACTTCCGTGCCGCTTCGGCGGAGCATTTGAAACTGTATCCGCTCATGCGGGCGATGTTTCTCGATGGCAACCCCGCGGGCATCAAGCACGCGATGAAAGTTGCCGGCCTCGATACCGCCGAGCTGCGCCTGCCACTCTGGGAGGCCAGCGATGCAACCAAGCGCACGATAGAAAACGAGATGACCGCCGTCGGTGTGCCGGTGATGGTCTGATGAAGTTGTTTTAACGAGCTGAGACGACGGTCCTCCTCACGCCTTCCCCATGACCCGCCTTTGCGTGCCAATTTTTGTGAGGGACATCGAGCAGGCGCTGGCCGACGTCGCCCGCGCTGGCGAGGCCGGCGCGGACCTGGTCGAACTCCGCATCGATCAACTGACCGACCCCGCCGACGTGCAACGCGTGGTCGCCGGAAGCATCCTTCCCGCCATCGTCACATGTCGTCCAACCTGGGAAGGCGGGCAGTCCGAACTCGACACCGCAGCCCGGCTTAAGCTGCTGTCCACCGCCGCAGCAAGCGGCGCGGCTTATGTGGATGTCGAGGTGCGCTCGCTGGCTCAGCAGAACGCGCCGGCGAGCGGGGCGCAGACAATCGTGTCGACCCATGATTTTCAGGGTCGACCTGACCGGCTTCTCAATCTGGTTCTGCAGCTGAACGACGCCGGTGGCGAGGTCAACAAGATCGTCTGGACCGCTCGCACAATCCGCGACAACATTGAGGCATTCGAGATTTTGCTGAACAAGCAGAAGCCCACGGTTGCCCTGTGCATGGGCGAGGCCGGCCTGCTGTCGCGCGTGCTGGCGAGGAAGTTCGCTGCGTTTGCTACATTCGCGACGTTATCGAACGACCAGGCCACCGCACCGGGCCAATTGACCATCGCCGACATGCGGCAGCTGTATCGCTGGGATGCGATACAGAAGGAGACGCGCGTTTTCGGCGTGGTGGGCTCGCCCGTCGCTCATTCGATGTCGCCAGCCATCCATAACGCGTCGTTCGATGCAGTCGGGTTTGATGGGGTGTACGTGCCGATGCTGGTCAATGAAGGCTACGAATCGTTCAAGGCCTTCATGGAGACATTTGTGCGATTCGCCCCGCTTCACCTGTGCGGGCTATCGGTGACGATCCCGCACAAGGAAAATGCCTTGCGATATCTCGAGGAGATAGGCGCTGCGGTCGACCCACTTGCAGACCGCATCGGCGCGCTGAACACAATTGTCATCACACGTCCTGGTGATGGAGCGAACGCTGGTGGTGCACCCACGCTACGCGGATTCAGCTCAGATTACGCGGCCATTCTTGATACGATCACGACGTCGCTTGCCATCTCCCGTGACGACCTCGCGCGGCACCGGGTGGCGGTGATTGGTGCGGGCGGGACCGGAAGGACAGCCGTCGCAGCGCTTGCTGAAACAGGGGCCACAGTGGTCGTCTACAACCGAACGCGCACGCGCGCCGACGCATTGGCAGCCGAATTCAACGGGCGGTCGGGCAAGGTGGTGGCAGCGCCGATGGAAAAATTGTGCGACAGCTGTTGTCAGATTTATATCAACACGACGTCGATGGGCATGACCCCGGATGTAGACGCTTCTCCGTTCGGGGATCAAACGCCGACGCTCACGCCCGATCATCTGGTGTTTGACTGCGTCTACAACCCGATGCGGACGAAGTTCCTGCAGCAGGGAGCCGACGCGGGGGCGAAAACCGTGGGCGGCGTGGAGATGTTCGTCCGACAGGCCGCAGCACAATTCACTGCATGGACGGGCCTTGAGGCTCCCATTTCACTGATGCGCCAAGTCGTTGAGGCACGACTCGCTCCCACCTGAATCGTGTCACCACTGCGCTTCTTCGAATGGGCTTGATGAGGGCTTGGGCTTGGGGCGTGGAAGCATCGCCATCAGCGACCGCACCATCGACGCGTCCCCCTGCCCGCCAAGACGGACATTCAATGGCGACCCCTTAAGCAAGTGGATTTCTGAAGCATGCGTCTCGCGCTTGGTGCTCGCCAGTTCCAGGAATTTCGCTCGGCTGAACGACTGTGGGGTCAGCAGATGGACGAAGCGATCGGGCAGGTGATACGCCATCGGGTTGCCGCCCTCATCCACTTCGACCAGAACCGTGCGAAGAGGGGTCGTCATCGCCACTGCGGGATATTTTTCGGAGGCTTCAAGAATCGCATCGATATCGGAGTACGGCACGGCCGGCCGCGCGCCGTCGTGCACGATCACATGCGTCGCGTCGGGGGACAATTTTTCCGCTGCATGGGACAATTGCTCGATCCAGCGATCACCCCCCGCCACCAGCTTCACTCCAGCAAATCCAAAGTGTCCGCCGAACCGTCGCTTGGCCTCTTCCATTTCATCCTGAGGGATGACAACCAGGATTTGCTTAACGCCATCGCGATTCAAAAATAGATCGATGGATCGCAACAGGGCTTCCCGCCCGTCGATCTTCACCATCGCCCCACCCGCTTCGATCGCCATGGTCGGCGGGGCTGCTGTCAGAATGATCACACTAAAAGTTGGCATGTTGTGTACTCCGTTTAATCGTACCGAGCCATCTTGAATCGTTCGCGCGCGTTTTGCAATTGACAAACTGTCGACCCATTTGTCCCCCGAGCCGGCTATGTGATGAACATCGAGCACAGGCGCGATCATTCACGTCATCAGTACGCGAGTGCCGATAATCATTCATAAGCGGACCCTGCCGAACTTTGCTTGGAGTGACAGATGTCGTTTAATCGAAAGATTCTGTCGATGGCTCGGCTCGCCGCCCTGCGCGAGGAGGCACGTCGCGCGGGAAAAACTGTCGTGCACTGTCACGGTTGCTTCGACATCGTTCATCCCGGACACATCCAACACCTGGCGTTCGCCAAATCCCTTGGCGACATCCTGCTGGTATCACTCACGGCTGATACGCATGTGAACAAGGGCGTGGATCGACCCCTGATCCCCGACGACCTGCGCGCAACCAGCCTGGCAGCGCTCGAAAGCGTCGACTGGGTCGCGGTCAATCCCGATCCGACGGCGGTGCAGATGCTTGAAAGCGTCAGGCCTGACGTCTACGTCAAAGGTAAGGAATACGAAACAAATCGCGATCCGCGCTTCCTGGCCGAGCAGGACATGGTCACCCGGCATGGCGGGCGGGTGGTATTTTCGTCCGGGGAGATTGTCTATTCATCCACGGCGCTCATTCAGACCCTCGGCGATCAGGAGTATTTTCACGACGAAAAGATTAAGCGGTTCAGATCGACCTACGCGCTGAGCCAGCCGGCCTTACACCAGCTCGTCCGCAGTTTTGAAGGGCGCAAGGTGGTTGTTGTTGGCGATTA